>Ga0182030_10001556_pt1 | contig 47427 bp, 36 predicted proteins | sample 812S3MmetaG_FD_121299 | JGI IMG/M metagenome (GOLD analysis project Ga0182030, IMG submission 121299) | Permafrost microbial communities from Stordalen Mire, Sweden - 812S3M metaG (Illumina Assembly) | ecosystem: Environmental > Terrestrial > Soil > Wetlands > Permafrost | place: Sweden...
GCTTTTTATTCCGGAATTTGCTCTGCTTCGCCATGGTTTTCCTCCCTAGACAAGATTGGTCTCCATGGTGGTTTCTACGGGAGGGTGGCAGGATTGGCTAGATGGTGCAACAAGACGCTTACGGACAACAGGTAACACTTAAGATTATTTAACAAGAATGGGAAAAATGGGTCGTTGTCCACTTTGCAAAACAGTGGCTTTACGAGCCCAAAATAACTTTCGCAAAATGTGTTTTTCGGTCATCCTTCAGCTCAATCATCGCTTCCTTCGTTTGAACAACCGCCCCATTTAGTTCAACTCTTTGAACGCCTTTGGAAACGCAATTTGGGTTTTCTAACTGTATTTCATAGACCCTTTTGAAAATATTCACGCCTTGAACTGTAACCTTTTGGGATAGGCCGTAGTAAATCCCTGAGTCCAATTCAAACAAAGAGGTTTCCATGCTCTTCCTTCTTTTCTTCAGCTTTCTCGCAGGTTTCGCCACCATTCTTGCCCCCTGCATCTGGCCCCTTTTGCCCCTGGTGCTGTCCGTTTCTTCCACCGGGGGGAAGCGAAAGCCCTTTGGCTTGACCCTGGGGGTCATGACGAGCTTCACCCTTTTCACCTTGTTCGTATCCTACCTGGAGCGTTTTCTGCACATCGACGCCAATGTCTTTCGACTGATGGCGGTGGTGATAATCGGTCTTTTAGGCATTTCCCTTTTATTCCCCGCGCTTGGAGCGAGGTTTGAATCCTGGGTTAACCAGGTTCTCCAGCCCCTGCAAAACCGGCTCCAGGGCCAGGGAGAAGGTTCGGGTTTCGGCGCGGGTTATGTGGCTGGTTTTTCCATCGGCTTGGTTTGGGCGCCCTGCGCCGGGCCCATCCTGGCCACTATTGCCACCCTGGCCGCAACCCAGGCCGTCAGCTTCCAGGTGATCCTGGTGACATTGGCTTACGCGGTGGGACTGGGCATCCCCCTTTTGCTGGTGTCCCTGGGCGGCTCGGTCATCTTCGCCCGCATGCGCAAGGTCAACAAGTACACGGGCCTCATCCAGCAGGCCTTCGGCGTCGTCATGATCGCCGTAGCTCTTCTGATTTACACCAATTACGACAAGACGATTCAACTGAAGATCCTGGAGGCTTTTCCTTCTTATGGGAACCTGCTCAATGGCGTGGAAAACAACAAGATCGTCAGCGACCAGCTGGATTCCCTGCGGGGAACCAAGGCCCGCCAGGCCAGCTTGGACATGGGCGGGAAACTGGCCGACTTAGGAGCGGCGCCCGAATTTACCGGAATCACGAACTGGCTCAACAGCCCGCCCCTGACCCTGGCGGGACTGAAGGGAAAGGTGGTCCTGGTGGATTTCTGGACCTACAGCTGTATCAATTGCCTGCGCACATTGCCCAATACCAAGGCTTGGTACCAAAAATACGGCCCCGACCATTTTGTCCTGATCGGGGTGCACGCCCCTGAATTCGCGTTCGAAAAGGACACCGCCAACGTCCAAAAAGCCCTGAAGCAATTCGGCATTACCTATCCCGTTCCACAGGACAATGACTTTAAAACCTGGGGCGCCTTTCACAACGAATACTGGCCCGCCGAGTACCTGATCGACGCCCAGGGGCATATCCGCAAGGCTGATTTCGGGGAAGGGAATTATGACGAAATGGACGCCGCCATTCGCCAGCTTTTGGCCGAGGCCGGCCACCCGGTTTCGGGGGGCGCGGCCCTGGTGCAGGCCCCCGCGGATAGTTACGACCAGACCCCCGAATCCTATTTGGGGTTGGACCGCCTGGACCGTTTCGCCTCGCCGCAAAAGGCCGCTTCCGGAAGCCAAACCTATTCCTTGCCCGAAAGCCTTCCCAGCCACCATCTCGCCTATCAAGGGGCCTGGACGCTGACGGGCGAGTCCGCCAAGCCGGGCCAGGGTTCGGCCCTGGAATTCCAATTCACGGCCGACAAGGTGTATCTGGTGATCGGCCCGGGGAAAAAGGGGGACCAGGTTTCCCTCTTTCTGGATGGTAAACCCATCGACGCCGGTTCAGGAGTGGATGTGGAGAACGGGAAGGTGGTTCTGGATACCCACCGGCTTTACAACCTGGTGGATTTAAAAGGGAATCCCGGTTCCCACCGCCTGCGCATTGAGTTTGTGGACCCGGGAACATCGGTCTATGCCTTTACCTTTGGTTAATTTCAACATTCACCACCAAGACACTAAGGCACCAAGAACGGCCTTTTTTAATAAAAGCCGAACCTTTTTGAAAGCGAAGACCCTTGCCCCGAAAGGGGAGAGGGAAAATTAATAAACGGGGAGTGCTTTATGAGGAAATTTTTAGCGGTGACGTTAGCCGGGTTGTTTTTAAGTTTGAGCGGGTTGGCCTTGGCGGATGACGCCATGATGGCAACCCCCGGGGCCATGGCGCCAGCCATGAGCAGCACCCCGGCGCCGAAAATGATGATGAAGAAGAAGATGAAAAAGAAAAAGATGAAGGCGATGAGCAAGGACATGGGCGGAAATATGGCCACACCCATGGTTTCCACGCCGATGGCCCAGTAAGCTTGCCTTGCGGGGCCTTGAGCCGGGCGGCAACCGCCCGGCTCTTTTTTTAATTCATCGGTTCAGGAAAACATGACATGAAAAGAAATTTGTTTTTGGTTCTCGGCGTTTTGAGCCTATTCCTATTAAATCCGGGGGGGAAGCTGATGGCGGATCAATTAAAATATCCCGTGGCGGACAAGGCTGAAGACGTGCATCCCCTGCAAGTGGGGGCGATGGTTCCGGACGGCCAGCTGACCAATCTGGCCGGCCAAAAGGTGCAACTGAAGAAGCTGATCACCCAGAAACCGTCCGTTCTTATTTTCTATCGGGGCGGCTGGTGCCCCTATTGCAACCTTCAAATGGGACAGCTGGTTCAGATCGCGCCCAAGCTCATGGATTTGGGATACCAGATTCTTGCCATCAGCCCGGACCAGCCGGCGAAACTAAGCGAAAGCATGGACAAGCATAAGATCAATTACACCCTTCTTTCCGACAGCGAATTGCAACTGACGAGGAAATTCGGGTTGGCCTACCAGGTAAGCCCTGAAATTTACGGCAAGATGAAGGGCTTCGGGGTGGACCTGGACGGGGCCACCGGCAACCATCTTCACCAACTGCCCGTTCCGGCGGCCTATGTGGTAGATAAAAAAGGGCTTATTCGTTTCGTGTATTTCAACCCGGACATCAAGGTGCGGGTCAAACCGGATGATTTATGGAAGGCCGCCCAGGAAGCCATTCGGTAGCGAAAAACGAAAAAAGGTGCCTGGCCAACATTTTCCACTTTGTAACGCAGCGGTTTTAAGGCCCTAAAATTACTTTCGCATAATGGGTCTTCTGGTCATCCTTCATCTCAATCGTCGTGTCTTTCGTTTGAACAATATTCCCACCTAATTCAATCCGTTGAGCGCCTTTGAAAACGCGAACAGAATCAAAACTTGATGAAGTCAATCATTCAACCCCCTGTTTCCCCCTTGAAACATTTCAATATTTCTTTACATCGGCCATGGCTTTTCCATTCTCCTCTCATGTACCCTTTGCGCCAATTAGCCTTGTAGGGGAGAGCAACCATTCAAAACTCGCGACTATTCCATACTTTTCTATCGATGAAATTATTCAAAGCCGGTTGCGGCTTTGCGGCTTTTTCCTTTGGGATTTTTATCCTGGCCGCATCCCCTCTCATGGCCGACACCCTTTCGGCTTCCCCCACCCCGACGGTAACGGATTCGACGACTCCAGCCCTGTCGCCTACCTTCACTCCCACACTCGACGCTTCCGCCTCTCCCACGGTTTCGCCCACGGCTACACCCACCGTCACGCCAATCCTGACGCCTACCCCGACCCCCACGGTCACCCCCGGTCCCGCACGAAGCTGGGTTTTCAGCGTTGGTGGCGCGGTTGACCTGCCGGTCAAGGATTGGAACCCCGCCTATACCATCGGGTACGGCTACGGCCTTGATCTATCCACTCCCCTTGATCCTCTCCTCACGCTCGGCCTTGGCCTGTCCTATTTCCACTATCAAGGCTTGAACGACAGCGGTCAGGTGACCAACGACGACCTTCGAATCCTTCCTGGAATCCGTTTTGACCCCTTGGGGGGGAGCTTCCACCCTTATCTCACGGGCGGGTTGGGGTTTGACCTTCAATTCGCTACCGCCCAGGGCTCGACCGTGAATAACTTGAACCCGGATGGATATTTGGGGCTAGGGTGTGAGGCCCATTTGGGAATCCAGGCGATTTTGTATTTGGAAGCCCGTTACAACCTGACCCTCGCCGACAGCGACCTGGGGCAGGATACGGCGCTTTCCGGGGGACTACGCGACAGTTTTTAAGTGGGCTGATTTAATTTTGGCAAGGGGAGACACCCGTGAATTTTAAGTTTCATCCAATCGTGGTCATGGGCCTGGCCCTGGTCTTGCCGTCCCTTGCGTTCTTATCCTGCAAACAAAACTTGAGCCCGGCCAGTGCCATTCCGGTACAGCCCGCCTTCACCACCACCTTTACCCGCACCTTTATCGCCACCTCTACTCCCGTCACCATCCTCGTGACAGCCACCAATACCGTGACCCCGACCGCCACCCCTACCTTCACGACCACCCTTACCTTTACCTCTTCTTTTACCTCCACGGTCACCAACACGCCTACGGTCACCCCCACCCCCACCCATAGCTTGACCCCGACCGCCACCTTTACCTTCACCCCCACCTTCACTTCCACGGATACGCCCACCGATACCGCTACCCCCACGATCACCAATACGCCCACCACCACCCCCACGGCGACCGACACCTTCACCCCCACCTCCACCTATACCCCGACCGAAACTTCCACGATCACCGATACTCCCACTACTACGGATACGCCAACCATCACTTTGACCCCCACCGTCACCGATACCCCCACCATCACCCTCACGCCCACCCAGACCTTTACCTGGACACCCTGCGGTTCGGCGGGAAGTTTCGGCATCTCATCCCTTGGCGGGGCAGGCAACGGGGGAGGGAACTCATCCTACATGTTCGCCATGCTCTACAATTTCCCCTCCGGGCCTAACGGGACCTTGCGCGACATCCAAACCATCACCACCCAGAACAGCCCCATCATCCTGCAGGGGGGTGTCTATTCCACCAACCCGACCTATCCCACCCAGCCTGGCACCCTGCTGGGCAGTTCGGCCGTCGTTACCACCACCGGGTCAGGAACCTACATCTTTTACATTCCCGGCAACGTGACCCTGGTTTCCGGACAGCCCTACTGGTTATGCCTGAACAACTATTGGCCCAATTACGGCGCCCAATACAGCGCCGGTTACCAGACTTCCGGCAATTACGGCATTACTCCCTTGCTCAATATCGGCGGCTTTAATTACGCGCTTTTACCGGATTCTTGGCCCACCTACGGAAACGATGCGGGCGGTTCCCAACTGCCCATTTGGGCGGACTTTTGCAAATAATCCCTTTGACCTCATCGAGAGTTTCAATCTCGAGTTGAGGAGCAGGCTGAGGCCTGCGGGGATGATGCAGAATGAATGGGTTTGGTTAGTGGCAGAGGCCCAACAACAAAGATATGATCGACTTAAAATCCGCAATTCAAGAATGGTGACGGAATCCCAAGCCGCTTTGGGGTGAGCTTGTCGAACCATTGATTCAAACGCCCGTGAAAATTTAGGGTGACTATACCTTCATGGCATGTAAAAAGGTTTTCTCTGAAACAAGGAAAGAAAATTTTTAACCGCCGATAAACGCCGATAACGACATATAGTTTAAAGCTTTCTCAAACTTATCGGCGCGTGCGAAGCACGTCGGATTTGATCGGCGGTTCCATGCCTTTTTGCTTTTAATTGTCGCAAGGGGATACTTACCAAATTTACACCCGAATTTTTGACGCGGGGCCAATTCCTGCCCTTGTCCGCCATCGTGCTTTTGGAATACGCCTGATTTTTAGTCTATTTCTCAAAATGTCGCCCTTAAACCCACTTTGTCACTCTTTTAATTTCCACGACCCAAGGCTTTTACTTCTCCGTTTGTGTTCTTTTGCTCGTTGTTATTTTGCCCCAACCCTGCGATTGTCTTGACCTGTCTAGGGGGCAACTTGCAGTACAAAATCGCATTTGAAAAATTAGGCGCGCGTTATAAAAAGACACGTCTTGGGCAGAAAATGGTCCAAGAGGATGTCCTCGGCCACGGGTTTTCCGTGCGCCATTATCAACAGCTCGAGTCGGGCCGCCCACATTCCATGAAAACTTTCCTTCGCGTCTCCAAAATGTTCAAGATCGATCCCGATAAAATGATCAAAGGCATTTTTAATGTTCGACGGCCTTAATAAAATCGACTGGGAAAGCGTCCGGCATCACCACGGACCTGCCGCCAATGTTCCGAAACTCCTCCAAGATTTAGTCTCAAAGGATAGAAAAGCCCAAAGCTTAGCCATCCACGCGCTCTTCAATATCCTTTGGAACCATGGAACGGTTTATGAGGCCACCGCCAAGGCCGTGCCCTTTCTCTACGAGGTCTTGGAAAGCCCATTCTGTTTTGAGCGGTTTTCGGTTGTTTGGCTTTTAGCCGCCATTGCCAACCGAAGTTTATACCGGCAAGGCCAGGACCCTGAAAAAAAGAATGATGGGCTAAGGGTTTGGGAAGAAAACGCCCGTGTCGCGGTGCGGCAGGGAGTGGGGAGGATCCTTCGCCTTTTGCATGACAAGGACGAAGATTTGCGGCTCCCGGTCATTCTGTTATTGGCTTCGCTGCCGGAAGAAGCGGCGCTGATTAAACCCGAATTATTAGAGACCCTTGCGAGGGAAGAAAGGGATGAGACGCGCGCCGGCTTAGGGCTGGCCTTGGCGTTGCTGGGTGAATTCCACCTGGAGGCCTTTCAGTGCAAAAACACCAAGTTACCCCTGGTTCTATTGGAAACCCTCGCGAAGGCATGCATGCAAAACGAAGGCATGAGGGATTCGGCGTTTCAAACGATCGAGCAGTGCTTTTTAGCGACGGTGGGCCAGGAAGATAAAAATTGGCTTGATGACGAAAAGATCCTTTTGAAACTACCGAACCTGAATTAACAGCCAATGAATGGGGTCAATCTAAAGCCCCCCCGATTTCCTGGAAATCCTAAAGAGAAAAAGGGGCCTGGCCAACATTTTCCGTTTTGAAAGTGGATAACGAGCTTTTATTCTTCACCCAAGGCTTCCAAATCCGCTAAATCTTTTTTCCGGCCGCTTGCGCGTTTATTGGCCGCGAATTGCGCTCGGCCCAAAAAATGAACCGGCACGTCTCCATACTTGCCCGCCGATTTTCCCGATTCGGCTTGTTCCCAGGTCACGCCCGAGATAGAAGTGATGAGATCAATGCGAAACGGTGGGACGCCTAATTGGATGATCTGCCCTGGCTGGTTAAAATCCCCTTCCGTGAGGCCAAGCGAGCCAAAACCAAAATCTTTTAAAACGGATACCATTCGCGCGGCATTTTCTGGGGTAGGACGGATATAGATATCAATATCCCCGGTATTTCGGGGGACGCCGTGGAAGGCGAGGGCATAGGAATCTACAACGATGTATTCAACCTTGTGGCGATTTAATAACTCGAACAATTCTTTGTAGTCGGGTTGAGTTTCCATAGCGCTCCTTCCGCAAGCTTTCCACCGCCTCAATGCGTTCTTCTGGAGGGCGACTCAACCAATAAACGACGTTGTCCTTTGGCGATTCCTCGCCTAATTTCATTTTCTTGACAACTTTCTTCATTCCATCACGCCTTTTAAATGTTTTTTTCTTGGGTACTATTATATCAAATCAGCTAGTTCATTTCCCCGGAGGGATTTTCCCTCCCGCCGATAAACCCACCGAAAAAAGGGATCGGGCTCCACTTTGCGATGCGTGGAGCTCGATTTCTTTTTTTATTTATATCCGTCCAACGGGAAGGCCCTTACCAGGCATAGGCCTCTGGCGCGGTGCCGCCGGGGCCGGGGAAGATTCGGTCCAGGTTCTTGAGGGGTTCACCCGACAAGTCAATATCCAGGGCCTCGTTGGCTTCGACCAATTGCTGCATGGTCCGGGGGCCAACGATGGGGGCGGTGACCGCCGGTTGGGCCAGGAGCCAGGCTAATCCGACTTTGCCGGGAGCCTGTCCCAGTTCCTTGCAGTACTTCTCATAGACTTCGATCTTGGGCCGGTGTTGCTCCAGCGATTTTTGCAGACGTTCGGAAGTTCTTCGGCCTTTCTCGGTTTTTTCCAATGCCCCGCCAAGCAGGCCACCGGCCAGGGGGCTCCAGGGGATCAATCCCATCCCGTAATCCAAGCAGGCGGGGATAACTTCCAGCTCGATGGTTCGGGCGTTCAGGTTGTAAAGGCTTTGTTCCGAAGACAGCCCCAGGAAATGGCGTTGACGGGCCTTTTCGTTGGCCTGGGTGATGTGCCAGCCCGCGAAGTTGCTGCTTCCTATATATAGCACCTTGCCTTCACGGTGGAGTTGTTCCATAGCCTGCCAGATCTCCTCCCAGGGACAAGAACGGTCCACGTGGTGCATCTGGTAAAGGTCGATGTAATCGGTCTGGAGCCTCTTGAGGCTGCCCTCGCAGGCTTTGCGGATATGGAGGGCGGAAAGGCCGGAAGAGTTGGGCCAATCTCCCATGGAGGCGAAGACCTTGGTGGCGAGGACCACCTTGTCGCGGCGGCCTCCGCCCTGGGTGAACCAGCGCCCCACGATCTGTTCGGTGACACCTTCGCCCTTTTTCCAGCCGTAAACATCCGCCGTGTCGAAAAAGTTGATCCCCAGGTCCAGGGCCTTGTCCATGATGGCGTAGGAATCGGGTTCGGTGGTCTCGGGGCCAAAGTTCATCGTGCCGAGGCAAAGGCGGCTGACCTTCAGGCCGGTTTTTCCAAGTTGTGTGAATTTCATGATTTCCTCCTGGGGATGGGCTTCACTTCCAAACGCCTCATATTACTTTCGTAAAATTGGTTTTCGGGCCATCCTTCCATTCAATCGTCGCGTCCTAAGATTCGTCGAACCTGCCGATAGGTTCGGCGGGCCCGATCTCCAAATTGAAACCCTATTCCGTCTTATGCAAACCCCTTCCAATTCACCGTCTCTTGGATGGGCCGGCGGGGGCTTTGGAATCCCGTGGTTTCGGACCGTTCCATGCCGTAGCCCAGCGCGATTCCAAAGACAATGGAAAGTTCCTGTGGAATCCCCATTTCCTGCCGGACCAGGTCCGGATAGGACACCAGGCGGTAGGCTGGTGCGGTTTCCAAGCCCTTTTCCTTTGCGGCGAGCATCAGGCTTTGGGCAAATAGTCCCAGGTCGAAAACAGACCAGGAACCGAGGGCGCGGTCCATGCAGATGTAAACCACTACCGGCGCGTTGAAGAAGTTCATCTGGCGGACCAGGAATGCTTGGGGATCGGACGTGTTTCCCGAAACGGTTTGGGCTTCCTTTTTGTGCAGTGCCAACAGCTCATCCATGCGGTGTTTCAAGGCCGGCGGCCATTGAGTGGGGGCGGGGAGATCCGGGTGGGGGGCAACCCCCTTCGCGTGGCTGGCCAAGTGGGACTGGCGGAGCCGATCCAGGGCTTCGCCGCCCGCCACATAGATTTCCCAGGGCTGGGTGTCGGCCCAGGAGGGGGCGTAATGGGCCGCGTCAAGAATTTCCAATACCGTTTTCCGGGGAACCTGGGTGGGTTTGAAGTCCCTACAGGTATAACGGCTTTTCAAAGCTTGGGATACGTCCATGGCGCGCCTCCTTGGGGATACTTCGATTACAAGTGCGGTGGTTGAAGGGTTCATTTTGAGGAAGCCGAGAACGAAAACATAGTCCCTTATCGGGGTATTCGGTAGACCAAAAAGGCCAAACCCTTTGTATTTATATCGTCCCAAACAAATCAATATGAGACCAGGAACCATCGTTTTGATTGGAACCGTTTCGGGTTATTAGAAAACAGGGGTGTATTGTCTAGGGCATGGTAATTGCTTTATTCCTGGCTTAAACAACCGGGGTAATCCTATTGAACTACAAACTGAAATCGATGAGCTGTAGGTTATGTTTTGTTTTCTTACTCTTTTTTGCCGCGAAAGGCTGGGCACTGGACGGATCGATTGGCGCGCAAGGCGGTTTTGCTCAGGCCCTGCCCACCACCGGGCAGAATCCCGTCGCCACCTCGGGTCTTAATGTTTACCTCTATTTTGATTTGAACCTGGATCCTTCAATAGCTCTGGGACTGAGTACGGCTTACACTGAATTCGCGGACGGCGGTCAACGTCTTTACTTGGATGGCACACTCCTCAACGTCCGCTGGTCTCCATGGGTTTATTCGTCCTGGTCACCTTACGTTACGGCAGGCTTTGGCTTTTGCCCCCTTTCCGAAATTGACAGCCAACACCGCTGGTGGCCTGGGGATTACCAAACCCAGGCGGGAATCGGCTTGAGGCATCCGGTTTTCAAGGATGTGTTACTGGACGTTACCGGTTTTTATAACCTCAACTCGCCTTTTGACGACCCGTTCAGTTCCGTCGGAGTCCGGGCCGGGGTGGCCTTTATCATCGACTTCAGTTCTAAGAAACGCCCCACATCCGGAATAACAAGCCAAGAGAACAGCGGCAATCCCGTTGCTTCGAAATGATCGACCGTCCCAAGCCATCGAAAAAGCGGTAAGAATAATAGAGGCCGCGTTGGTCCCCGATGTTGGCATTTCAAGAATCAAATATATTTCCTAAAATGGATAACAGACTCGGCTCTGCGCTGCGGGGCGTGGAGCCGACCTGAACTTTTTATATTTGAGGGGCGAATGGTGGCTCAAGAATTCATTGAATTTCTCGCATCGACCGACGTTGTGAATTGGAAAAATCCAAAGATCCAATTCAAGGCGGGTGAACTAGCCTCAGGCTGCAAGGACGACGCCCAAAAGGCCCGGTGGATCTTCGAGTGGGTCCGTGACGAGATCAAACACAGCCATGATTATTCCCTCAACCCCGTCACCTTTTCGGCTTCCGAGGTCCTGGAACATGGGACGGGTTTTTGCTACGCCAAATCCCATCTTCTGGTGGCCTGTTTGCGCGCCAGCGGCATTCCCGGAGGTTTTTGTTACCAGAGGGTCAGGGACAAAGAAGGGAACTATTACCTGCACGGGTATTGCGCGGTCCACTTGAAGGGATTCGGGTGGTACCGCATGGACGCCCGGGGTAACAAGCCGGGGGTGGACGCCCAATTCACACCGCCGGCGGAAAAACTGGCCTATACGACCCGGCAGGTAGGAGAGTGGGACGACCCGAGGGTCCGCCCTGAGCCCTTGCGGGAAGTGATCCAGGCCCTGCGAACTTACCCGACCTGGGACCAGCTATTGGCGAACATCCCCGATTTACCGAATATTCCACCCTTTTGAATAAAAGCTTTCGGCCCAGAAATACAGGGGCCAGGCCCCAAGCTCCGCAGCTCGGGGAAGGGTGAAAAAAATTCCCAGGTGAATGAACAAGAATTCCAGAATGGGCCATTTAATGGACGAGCATGACCTTCGCGATTCGGCGTTGGAAAGGCTCGATGAGATAGATAATGTAAACGCCGCTGGAACACATCTCATGCTGGTCATTCGTTCCATCCCAAGCATAGGCATAGGCAAAAGGTTGGGTCAGGGACTTTTCATCCAAATGCCGCACCAGTTCCCCCGCCGTATTATAGATACGTAATGAATATTCCCCCGGATAGGCGTTTACCCCCACATGGATCGACACCGGCTCTTGCGGCGGATGGAAAAGGTTCTTATCCACGAAAAACAAAAATGAGGCAGGGGTATTCGTGGCAGTCGGGGTGAGGGAGGGCGTCCATGTCCAGATCAAGGTGTAAGTGGGAGTGGGCGACGCTGTTTCCGTCGCAGACGGGGTGGGAGAGGCTGTCCGGGTTGAGGTGAAGGTCGGTGTCCAGGTCCAGGTGGAAGTGGGGGTCGGCGTCGGGGTTCTTGTGCTAGTTGGCGTGGGAGGACTTACCACCACGACCGATCCGATCACCGGGGCCCCCGTGAAGATAGCCGGTTGGCCGTTGTTCCTATTCACTCCCGTAAAGTCCGTGTTTGCGGTGACCCCGATTTGATAGGTGCCCGTGGCACTCGCCGTGTAGTCCACCTCCACCACATAGGTCACCGGCCCGGAACCGTTCAACACCTCGTTGAGACTCAAAGTCGCCTGCACGCCCGTAAAGGTTCCGGAGGCGACCACGACCCCGTTGCGCAGGATCCGTACCGCCCCGATCCCCGACGGATTTCCTGTCCCCGTGTCGGTCAGGACGACCTTCGTGAAGGTCACGGGCAGGCCGGTAGGAGCGGTCAAGGTGAACTGGGTCTGGGTCACGGCCGAAGAACCTGACAGAACACTCTGGCCCGACTGGGCCCCGGTTGGTTGTGAGACCAGCACCGTGGGCGAGGTAGGGGTCGAAGTCACCGTGACTGTCGGGGTCCGGGTCGAAGTGACCGTTGATGTCCAGGTAAAGCTGAATTGGGGGGTCGCCGTCAGGGTAGGCGTGTAGGTTCTGGTGTAGGTGAAAAGGGGAGTCTGGGTCCAGGTGTAGGTTTGTGTGGGCGTGAAGGAAGCGGTTGGTGAAGGAGTCCAGGTTTGAGTCCAGGAGGCCGTTGAGGTCCAGGTGGCGGTGGGGGTCGAGGTTGAGGTCGCCGTCCAAGTGCGGGTAGGGCTCAAGGTGAAAGTCGAAGTCACGGTCGGCGACAGGGTCACGGTGTAAGTGTTGGTCGCGGGTTGGGTCCCGGTCGGGCTGGTAGTCCAGGTCGAGGTGATAGTCGGGGTTGAGGAAAGCGTGGGGGTGGACGTGGGGGTCGCGGTGAGGGTCGCCGTGGGCGTCATCGAACTGGTCGCGGTCGAAGTTCGGGTGGAAGTCGCCGTCGGGGTAGTGGTCGGGGAAGGGGTGAAGGTCGAAGTCGCCGTGAAGGCAAGGGTCTGGGTGGGGGAGGCGGTCGAGGAAGGCGTTACGGTCGAAGTCAGGGTGGGAGTATTGGTCCGGGTCATGGTGCTGGTCACCGTCAGAGTCGCGCTCGGGGTCAGGGTAGGTGAGTTTGTGGGTGAATACGTCGGCGTCAAGGTGGGTGTGCGGGTCGGTGAATTGGTCGGACTTGGACTTGGGGTATAGGTGTAAGTGTTGGTTGCGGCGACACCCCCGACGGTCACGTTGGCGACCAGGGAGGTCTCCAGGGGATGGCTGGGAGAGGACATGGAGGCGGTATTGGGGATCACCGTGCCGTTCCCGGCTGTCACCTTCGCCACCAGGGTCTCGGTCACGCTGGCCCCGGGCGCCAGATTGCCCACGTTCCAAACGACCGGCGGGATGTTGACGCCCCCGTTGGTGGCGGAGACGAAAGTCTCCCCCGTGGGAACCGTATCGGTGATCACCACCTGGGTGTTCCAATCGGTGGTCAGGGTAAAGACGCTGTATTGGGTTCCGGACGAGGTGGCATAGACGCCAGCATAACCGGGTCCGGCGATGGTCGCGTCGGTCTGGGAGACCACCGTGTTATAAGGCCCTCCGTTGGTCGACACCTGGATGGTGAAATTGCTTCCGTTCATCGTCACCTGGACGTTGATGGGCCCGGTCGTGCCGGAAGTGCCGTTGTTGGGGGCCACGAAACTGCCCACCCCCCCGGCTCCCCCAACAGTCGTGAAGGAGGACCCGCCGTTAGTGGTATAGAGGAGTGCGATCTGGGCGGGGTTGGGGTAGGTGTTGCCGTTGATCCAGACGTAATAAAAGCTGTTCCCGTTCTGCCTCAGGATGGCGCCGGAAGGCTGGTAGGCGGGTTGGTACATGGTGAAATTGAGAGTGCCGTTGGTGCCATAGGCCCCCTGGTTGACGACGCCACTGTTACCGTAGGAGTTAAGCGATAGGTAGCCGCCCGCGACACCCCAATTGGAAAGGGCCATAGAACCCGCGGCCGTGACCCAACCGCTCATGGACCCACTTCCAAAGTTGCCGTTAAAGAGCCCGGGGTTCTGGTTGGTATAGACCAAGGTGTACGTGATATTGGAACCGGACGTCACGGATGTGGGGTTGGCGGTCTTCACGATCTCACCCTGGGTAGCGGTCGGCGTCGGTACCGGTGTGCAGGCCACCGAGACGGGAACCGAGTTGGAGGTGGCGGTTTTTTCCAACCCGTTGAGGTCATCCAGGGTCGCCTGGTTCGGGATGGTGCTGCAGGTGGCGGCATTACTCTTCACGATGGCCCAGTAGGTGACGGTGCCCGACTCCGTGGCTTTGAGGTCGGGCCAGGTCCAGGTCGCGGTGTTGGTGCCCGAATTGAATGCGGTCACGGCGTCGCAGGGCGCGCCCACGAAACCTCCGAAAGTCAGGTTCGAGTTCAAGGTGTCGGAAAGCTGGGCGTTGACGTCCCGGCCGTAATAGGGGGCGTTCCCGGCCACCACCCGCCAGGTGGACCCGTCGTATTCTTCTACCAAAAGATTGGTCACGGCATTGGTGCCGGCTTGGTGGCATGGGTCGGCGTATCCACCCGGGTCGGTCAGGTCCGTCTTAATCGGCGCGTAACCCAGGTTCGGCTGGCTCCCATAAGCCGCGCAGGGGCTGGCCGTGACCGTCGAATAACTCCAGTCGGTGGTGTCGTTGCGGTTGCCCGTCCGGAACCAATGGACTTGGGTTTGGACTTGGCCGCCCCATCCATTCCACTGTTGGATCAAGTAGCGGTCCATCAAGAGGGTCGAGGCCATATTGGGAACATTGCCGCCCCATTGCATGACGATCTTCTGGTTGTATCCCGTCCCCGGCACCATGGGGAGATTCTGGTAGGTGTAACCTCCCGAGGTGTCATAGATGGTCTGGGGGGCGAAATTGTTTCCGGTACTGCCGCAGGCGTTCACGCCCGCCGAGGCGTCGTTGAGGAAATAAGAGACCCGATAGTTCTTCAGGTTGATGTCCTCGTAGGATTCGTTCAACACCATGTAATCGGTTTCGAAGAAGTTGCTTGCCGCCGGATTGGCCGGGGATTGGGCCGATTGGCTGGTATACCAAACAAAGACCTGGGGTCGGGTCCGGCCCAGTCGCTCGGTGGAGTTGTTGGCATAGTTGAGGGTGTAGGTCACGGTATCGCCCGGGTTCACGACCGGCTTATTGACCGACTTCACGATCTGGAGGGCGCAATTGACTACGTCCACGTAATTCATGCGGTAGGTGGGGGAAGTGTTTTCTGGATAGGCGGTGGCCACGCCGGTCACCCCGTTGGAGGGATCGGCCTCAACCTGGTTGATGACGGTCTGGCCCGAGGTGGCGCTATTGGAGATCTGGAGTTGGATGGTCACGGTGGCGGGGGTGTTCGGCGCCACGTTGCCGATGTTCCAGGTTACGACGCTTCCGCCGTTCGTGCCCGCGGGCGAGGAGGTGACATAGCTGGCGTTGGGGGGGAGGGTATCCTTCAAGACCACCCCGGTGGCGGTGGCCGCCCCGACATTCTTGTAAACCAGGGTGTAATTCATCGTCTGGCCGGGACATCCGAAGGTCCGGTCCACATCCATGGAGACCTTCATAACCGCTTGGTTCCATTGATTGTCGCAGGGCCAGGGGAAATTGCCTGTGTTGATCAGGAGCCCGAGCATATCAAAGTCGTTGTTGTAATAGATGAGCGATGTCGGGGCGTAGGGGGTGCCCGCGCCTTGCTGGGCCAGTTGGTAGGTGGAAGCCAAACGATAGGCCTGGTTCACCCAGGTTTGGTCCCCCGAGCCGGTCGCCACCGCCGCCAAGGTACCCATGGTCCATTGACCCACCAGGCCGGAAAAGGTCCCGTTGGTGTTCCAACCCTGGGTAATGTTCCAGACCCGGTTGGCCAGGTTGATATTGGATGTCGCGCCCCCGGTTTTGAAGGAGGTATTGGTGTTCTGGATGAAATTGGCGAGGGTATTGTTCCCGTTGAAGACAACGTCCTCCACATATCGCAAAGGCCCCCTCATGCCTTCCGCGCTGGCGGTAGGTCCGCTGTAGGAAAATCCGGTGGGAGGGGTCGTGCCCGTAGCGCCGGTCATGCCGAGGTTGTCCGAGTTGAAGCCGTGATTTCCCGCGGCGGCGTCCGCAATCACCAGGGCATTGGCTGTATTGTTGGCTACGTTCGTCCAGTCGGCTCCCGTAGTGCCCCGATTGGGATAACTCACTCCCGAATAGGTGCTCCCCCAACAGCGGTAATAACCCGGGGCCCAGTAATCAACATAGACACTGTTGGAGATACCGTTGACGTTGAATGTGTCGCCGCTAGTGTAGTAGTTCCACATATCCACATCCCGGTACCAGGGTTGGGCCGGACTGCTCGCGGGGACCGTCCCGATGTCGAGCATGGCCTGGATCATGGTCTGGGCCTCGCCGCAATAGTTGATGATCCCTGTCGAAGGCCATTGTTTGCAGGCCATCAATAAGGCCATGGCGATATCCTCGTCCCCATCCCCCGCCGAATCGCACCCCGTGATGCCGAAGGGGGACGTCATGGAGGTTTCCCAGGCGGGTAAGTAGGCCACGAAACCGTCGCAGGGATTGTTCTGCATGATCATATGGGTCTTGACGTACATCCACAGGCCGTCGAAGAGATTCTTGTCGGCGAAGGAGGCCGCGATCAACATGGAGTAGCCCATGCTTTCGGTCAAGGCGTGGTGATTGTTCCCGCCGTTGTTCAAGGCGAAATTGGCGATGAGGGGTATACCGCTGACCGTTTCCCCGGTGTATTCCACCACCGAACCGACATAGAGGCTGTAATACTTCTGCCACATGGCATTCATATCCGAATTAGAGACACCCTCCGGTTGGGCGATGATACCGTTGGGAAGCTTGAGATATTCCCCAAAGGGGTGAGCGGGGTTCCCGCTGTTGATGTTTCCATTGGGATAGACCGCGCCATACATGGTGCCATAGGCCTGGCCGTAGACCTCGGGAACGCTCCCGAGAACAAGCGCCAAGACCAGCAGCGCGCCGAATGAAAACGGTTTAATTGTTTTTGACTTATTCACGATTTTAAGTCTTCCTCGGTTTATTCAGCCTTTGATTGATCTCAATGGACTAGCAGCCCTTTTCGGAGTGAGGAGCGCCGTCCGGAATTTGCATCGGATGATTGCGGCATCACAGCGCCTTGGTTGATGTTCGCGGCTGTTACGGGAAAAGTGGCGTGAACTTGGGGGACGAAGGTGAAGAAAAACAAAAAGGAAATGACCCAGAAGCTATTAGAAAAGAGGTGAAAAGCGCTTTCACGCTCATCCAAAAAAATAGACCTCCAAACGTTTTTAGAGGTCAGTGGGAAGTTGGTGTTAAGCGAGGTCATTAGGCTAATGATTCTGCAATATTTAAACCAGATTCATTTATGACCAATATCTTAACGATTCAATTTATCGGGAAAGCAAGGGAAAGAATTCGAATTTTTTCTTCGAAGATTTTTCAGTGATGATTTTAAAATAAATTTCTTAATAACTTTAAAATTTATGGATTTTTGTCTGATTTCAGACTTCGAATAAAAATATTTTTCTATTTTTGAATTAAATAAATCAAAACATTCTAAACAAGTTTAATCCGTCTATTCGACCTGGATCGAACCTCTTAAGAATTTCAATCGAATGAAATAGTTCATCCGTCCTTCAAGTCAAATCCTCGGTTTGTGCGATTAAGGATCTTTCTTAAACGCATGGGAGCTTCTTCGAACTTGGGTTTTATCTCAAGGGCTTACCGATATTGCATTGTGGCATCTTTATTAAAAAAACTGATTGTTCGTAGATCAGACCATTTTCATATTGCCGTAGTGTAAAAACATAAATAGGGTCCAGGTTCCGCGCTTCGCACCGCGGAACAGTGAAAATTCACCACGTTAAATCGTTAATTGTAAGCCTATCCCTTATTTGCGGAAGTTACCTAAATGATGAGGGCCCTTGGTTTTTCACCCTGAGCTGGATTAATAATGAACCCTATCAGTTGTCAAACGAACGGGAGCCCCGGGCCCATTCGCCTGATTCCCCCGGATATTCAGAACTGAGTTCAAGAGGAACCGCCTTGTATTTCATCCACCGTCCCGCCCAGAAAAGCGATTTGGAAATAGGTTTCAACCACCTTCAAGAAAGAGCCCTTTATAACGAAGTTTCCCGTAAAGACACTCTTCAATTCTGGAACCACCTCTTGGAGACCGGTTCCTGTATTACGGTCGTCATCGAAGATCGGGGACTCCCCAAGGGAAAAAGGCTGGTGGTTTTCGGCCTATCCGTCTTTGTGACCGACGCCTTCGTCAAGGAAGCACGAACCACCCTTCCCCCCTTCCTCGGCCTGCGGATCATGGAAAAATGGAAAGGCGGCGAGCGGGTCTTTCTCACTCCGGAAGAGATCGCCCGGGCCAACGCGGCGGAAGGGTTGAACCTGGTCATTCTTCATTACGGTTTGGATATTTCCCGCCTCAATCCGGAGGACGCGTTCCGCGCCCAGCAGATGCTGCAGCAGCTGGCCGTGGCCTACCACGCGGGTTACCAGATCAAGGAGCTTCTGAACCAATATTACGGGCTGGAGTGGAAAAAGATCTTTGATAACAGTGGTTTCGTACTGCGCCGCGACTACAGGGAATTTACGGGCACTCCATATATTCCGGCCCGGCTCGAATCGAAGCTTCATCCCCATTTGGTTGGTTCCTCATTCGCGGAGGCCCTCAAATATCCGGGCACCCGGGCCGCTTACCTTTGTTGCCGCAGTATCCCTCCCCGATTCCGTTTTTTACCGGCTGAGCAAGAGGTCTTGCGAAAGGCCCTGATGGGGGAAACGGACGAGGAGATCGGCCTTTCGATCCCTGTTTCGCATTGGACGGTCAAGAAACGCTGGCAAACCCTCTACGACCGGGTCATGAAGGTCGATCCTGATCTCCTCAGCGACCTCCCAGAAGCCTATCGCGCCATGGGAGGCCCCCAGAAACAGCGCCGCCGTTACCTTTTGGACTATTTGCGCAACCACCCCGAGGAACTGCGGCCCTACGCCCCCTTCCCCGCATCTCGAAGAAGAAGAAAAAACCATCCCGGTAAAATTACAGTAAAAGTGGATTGTGCCTTTACCCCCAAAAACAATAATATCCGCTTGTGGTCCAAAGAAGGTCAAAGGGGAAACGAGTATGAAAAAGTTAATCGCCGGTAGTTTTGTTTTAATAACAGGGATAGCGGGCCTTCTGGGCATCTTTTCAACAGGGTGCGGCAGCAGTAACAACACCGCCGCGCCCGTCACGGTCACGAACACCCTCCAGCCGACGCCCACTTGCGGGGGCCAACTGGGTTATGACAGTCTCCAGGCGAGTGTGGGTGAAGGAACAGGATATATCAATTGCGCTTCCGTGACCCTTGGTGTGGCTTCGAAGACCTTGGATATGGCGATCTATTTGGGAGCATCTCCCACGGGGAATATCGAACTCTCGGTTTACAGCGACAGTAGCGGAACTCCGCATACTTACCAGGATGGCGGGGTCATCACCTCACCCGCGGCGAACAGCTGGAACATCGCAACCTTGACGGGGCAGAACCTCGCGGCGGGAAAATACTGGTTGGCGGCCGAAAGCCAAAATACGATGCCAACAGCTGATGGCCTCAGCCAAAACGTCAACCTATACCAAGTCACTCAAGCCTACGGGATTCCCCCCTTGACCATGCCTGCCGGAACAAGCGCCTCCAATTATCCCCTCGCGATTGTGTTGAACACCGTCTGCCAATAAAAAGCAGGTTCGTTCTTTTGCAAAAGCCTGATTCCCTGAGAGGAAACAGGCTTTTTTTATTGTGAAAAACGGATTCAGGCCATATCGCCCCACCGCTCTTACCTTTTAGTTGTGCAAACACCCCGAGTAACTGCGGCCCTACGCCACTCTTCGGTGGGCGGCCTAGAAGAAAAACTATCCTGATAAAATTACACTAAAAGTGGATTGTGCCTTTCCTCCAAAAAACGAGAATGCACCCCGAAGTCATTCGATTTAAAAAGGGGAGCTTTAACATGAGAAATTTGATGGTAGGTTGTTTTGTTTGTCTTTTCGCCACAACGGCCCTGCTGGGCCTCTTTTCAACAGGGTGCGGCAGCAGTAACAACACCGCCGCGCCCGTCACGGTCACGAACACCCTCCAGCCGACGCCCACTTGCGGGGGCCAACTGGGATGGGTCAGTGTCGGGGGAGGAATAAGTTATTCATCGGGTTATATCAATTGCTTTCCAGTGACCCTGGGGGCGGCTTCGAAAACCCTGGACATGGCGATCTACCTGGGCTCTTCCCCCACCGGGAACATCGAGCTTTCCGTTTATAGCGACAGTAGCGGAGCCCCGAATACCCACTTGGACGGGGGAATCATTACATCGCCCGTGGCGAGTAGCTGGAACATCGCGACCTTGGGGGGACAGAACCTTGCGGCGGGAAAATACTGGCTGGCGGTCGAGAGCCAAAACTCGATATGGGTAGCTTATGGCACCAGTCAAACCGGGACCCTCTATGAAGTCACTCAATCCTATGGGATACCCCCCTTGACCATGCCCGCCGGAACGAGTTCTTCCGCAACTCCCGCCGCGATCGTGTTGAACACCGTCTGCCAATAAAAGCTGGTTCGTCCTTTTGCAAAAGCCTGTTTCCCGAGAGGAAACAGGCTTTTTTTATGACAAAAAGGTGCCTGGTTTCCCGCTCTGGAGCAGTCTGACAGGCTCCCCGTTCCATGAAGCAGTGAACATTTTCTATTTTTAAAAACAGTAGCTTTACGTGCCCAATATAACTTTCACAAAATGAGTTTTCTGATCATCCTTCAATTCAATCGTCGCTTCCTTCGTTTGAACCACCACCCCATCTAATTCAATCCGTTGAATACCTTTAGAAACGTGGTTGGGGTTTTCGAATTGAATGTCGTATGTGGCTTTTTCATTCTTATAAGTGACCTTAAATCCAGGCCATTCCTTAGGGATGCAGGGGTCGAAATGCAATTTTGCTCCCCTTTGCTGAATTCCTAAGATGAATTCAACCCCGGCTCGGTACATCCAACCAGCCGAACCGGTGTACCAGGTCCAGCCGCCTCTCCCGACATGCGGGGCCTTGCCGTAAATATCCGCTACCATCACATAGGGTTCGGTCTTGTAGGTAGCCACATGGGTTCTTGTAAGGGCGTGGTTGATGGGGTTCAGCATGGCAAACAACTCGGCGGCCCTGTCACCCATTCCTAGTTTCGCATAGGCCAAGAGGCACCAGACGGCGGCGTGGGTGTATTGGCCGCCGTTTTCGCGCACCCCCGGCAGATAGCCCTTGATATAGCCGGGGTCTTTCGTGGTCAGGTCGAAGGGAGGGGTGAAGATCAAAACCATGTCATCTTCTTTGAGGATCAGGCGATCTTCCACCGACTTCATGGCCTGAAGCGCCCGGGCCGGGTCCGCGGCACCGGATAGAATCGCCCAGCTCTGTGCGATGGAATCGATCTGGCATTCGGTGTTTTCCCTGGAACCCAGGGGGGAACCGTCATCAAAGAAGGCCCGGCGGTACCAGGCACCGTCCCAACCGTTCGTTTCCAGGGCTTCCTTCAAAAGTAAGGCGTGATGAGTCCAATTCACCGCCCTCTTCTCGTCCCCGCGCGACAAGGCCACCGGGGCCATTTCCGTTAGGACTTCATGGAGAAACCAGGCCAGCCAAACGCTTTCGCCCTTTCCCTCGTGGCCGACGCGGTTCATTCCGTCGTTCCAATCCCCGCTTCCGATCAGGGGTAGTCCGTGAACCCCGGTATGAAGGCTGATATCCACCGCTCTCGCGCAATGTTCGTAAAGGCTGACGGCGGGTTCCCGCGAAACCGCGGGCTCGGTGTAAGAATCTTCCTGGTCGGGGCGCAAGAGCGGGGCTTCAAGAAAGGGAACTGGTTCTTCCAGCAAGTCTTTATCTTCCGTCACCTTCAGATAATGGAGCGCCACATAGGGAAGCCAGAGACGGTCGTCCGAAACGCGGGACCTAACTCCCCGCCCGGACATGGGGTGCCACCAATGCTGAACATCGCCTTCGGGGAACTGGCGGCTCGCGGCCAAAAGAATATGCGACCGGGCCAGTGTGGGGTCGGTCGTCACGATCGCCATCACATCCTGCAACTGGTCCCTAAAGCCATAGGCGCCCCCGGCCTGGTAAAAGGCCGAGCGGGCCCAGAACCGGCAGGCCAGGGTTTGGGTTTGAAGCCAGCGGTTGAGCATGAGGTCCATGGAAGGGTCGGGGGTTTGCACCTGGATTTTGCCCAGGAACTTGTCCCAGAACTGGTTGACGGCCTGAAGGCTCTCCTCTACGCCCCTGTTCCTGAATGTTTGGACCAGGCGGCGGGCCTGGTCCTGGTTTTCGGATTGGCCCAAGAGAAACACCAATTCTTTTTTTTCGCCCGGCGCCAGGGTGAGGAGGGCCTGCAAAACCCCACAGGGGTCAAACCCGGCCCCGGTGGTGCCGCTCAAGGGTTCTTTTCGCAAAAGCCCGGCGGGACGTTCCAGGGTTCCGTTCCTTCCTATGAATTCGGACCGGTCGGTGGTGCTGGCGGTCTGCGCACCCCTTAGGTCAAAGAACGAAACCCGGCTTCCGAAGACGGGGTTGAGGGGATTCATAACAAAAAGCGCGCCCGTTTCGGCGTCCATTTCGGTCACAAGCGAATGGGAAGTTTGGGTTCGGTTAAAACCGAGCACCCATTCCACGTATCCGGTGATGGAAAGTTCCCTCGCTCGGTTGGACCGGTTTTGCAGGACCAATCGTGAAATCTTGACCGGTTCTTTGGCGTCCACGAACTGGGTGAGGGTACTTCGGATGCCGTTGGATTCGTTCCCGAAAACGCTGTAGCCCGCGCCATGCCGGGCGGTATAGGTGGCTTCTTCTAACCTAATGGGGGATGCGGTGGGGGACCAGAGGCCCGCTTCGGGATCGTGGATATAAAAGGCCTCGCCGGCAGGGTCCATCACGGGGTCGTTGGACCAGGGAGTAATCTGGTTTTCCCGGCTGTTCAAGGCCCAGGTGTAGCCCGCGCCCGATTCGGAAACCTGGAAGCCGAATTCGCCGTTGGAAATCACGTTGATCCAGGGGGCGGGGGTGCGCTGGCCCTTTTCCAGCACGATGGCGTATTCCCGGCCGTCGGGGGTGAAGCCGCCGATGCCGTTGAAGAAGTCCAGCGGCATCAGCGAAGTCTGGGGCTCGATCCTTTCTTCGAGGCGGAATTTTTCCTCTTCTTCCATTTTTTTCGCGGGAACGTATGGATGACTGTCGAATTTCCGCACCCGCATCACTTGCTCGGCGAGGGTGCCCTGGCGGCTGTTGAGGATGGCACGGGCCACGGCCAGCAAGAGGTTCTTTTCCCGCACGTCCAGTAGGTCGTCGCGTAAAACAAAAATTCGCCCGGGCGGCAGGTCGGGGTTGCCAAGGGAGGTCGCCTCACTGCCTCGAACCATGCCTTCCAGGACTGTTTGAAGATCTTGCACGTACGAAGGCCCTTTTTCGTTCAACAGAACGATATCCACCGAAAGCCGTTTCATGCGCCAATATTCGTGGGCGCGCAAAAGCTGGCGGATCAGGGCCTGATCCTCCATGTCGTCCACCCGAACCAAAAGAATGGGCAGGTCGCCGGAAATGCCTCGGGACCAGAGGCCCGTCACGTTCATTCGGTTCTTTTTCAAAATCTCGCTGGTGGGGCGCATGAGGGGGTCGGAAAAAAGAATCCGGTTGGCGAGTTTCTGGAACAACTGGGCCTCTTCCAGCTCGATCCCTAAGTGATGGAGTTTGGCGGTGGATTGGGTCCAGACCAGGGCGGAAGAACGCTCGAAGGCGGAAGAATTGTGATATTTCTCGGCCATCGAAAGCATTTCGGTTTCGGAGCCCGCCGCCAGGGTGGTGAAACAAACCTGGGCGGAGGAGCCCGGGGCGAGGCGCACCTTGACCCTTAAAGACAAGATGGGGTCAAGCACCGCGCCGGTGGAGAGGGAAAGGGGCAGGCCGTCCAAAACGGAGGAGGCGGTGCGGGGCGTGCGGCCCCGGCCGATGAATTTCGCCCGGTCGGTTTCGTACTCGATTTCCCCAAAGGTTTCGCCCAAAACGGAAAGCACCTGGGCCATGAAGACCGGTTCCTCGCTGGAGGACCGGGGGCGCCGGCGGGCCGTGAGGGCCGCCAACCCCGGGATGAATTGGGTCTGAATGAAAAGGTTGGAGAAGGCGGGATGGGCCAGGTCGGCGGCTGGGTCGGCGAGTACCACTTCCGAATAAGAAGTGACCTCGATTTCCCTTTCCTCGCTCCCCGGGTTGAAGAGGGTGAGGCGGCGAAGCTCGGCGTCGTCTTCCGCCGAAACGAGAATTTCCAGGTCGGTGGCGATTCCGTGATCCACGCGCGAGAACTTGGCCCGGTCTTCTGAAAAAAGAACGTGGTATTGCAGGGGCTCGGTCAAAACCGGCTGGTAGGCCGCCGACCAGACCCCGCCCGAGTTTATATCCCTCAGGTAAAGGAAACTGCCGTAGGGGTCGCGGGTAACGTCTTCCCGCCAGCGGGTGACGGCGCGGTTTTTCCAGTGGCTGTAGCCGCTCCCCGCGGCGGTGATCATGACGGCGTAACGGCCGTTGGAGAGCAGGTGGGAGCTGGGGACGGCGTGGTGGGGCGAGCGGATATCGCGCAAAAAGGCGGGAACCGGCACCTGAATGACCTGAATTTCCACTTCCTCCTTCTGGTCGCGCGCCGCCCCCAGATTACGGGGTGTCTTTTCCTGCAACAAAAGCTCGCCCGCCTGAACCAAGGGGTCCATATGGAAGCGCCGTCGCATGAGGCCCGAATGCACCACATTGGAAAAAGCAACAAGGGACATACCCTGGTGGTGGGCCATGTAAGACTTCACCAGGGCGAACTTTTCGTTTTCCCGCAAGCGGGTGGGGGTGTAATCGAGCGATTCGTAAAAACCGTAAAGGCCCCGGCCACCCAGCTGTTCAAGCGTTCTGAAATTCAAAAGGGCTTTTCTGGGCTCAATCATGGCGGCGAGAGCCGTGGCGTAGGGCGCGATGACGAGATCCTTGGCCAGGCCCCGTTTCAACCCCAGGCCGGGCACCCCGAAGGTGGAATACTGGTAATTCAGGCTCAAGTCCCTGGCGTTATAACCGGCTTCCGAGACGCCCCAGGGCGAACCCCGTAAATTCCCGTAATCCATCTGCCGTTCCACCACCCGGCGGCAGGTCTGGTCGAGCAGGCTTCCGCCGGGCGTGGTCATAACGAGGGAGGGCATGAGGTACTCGAACATGGACCCGGACCAGCTCATCAGCATGGCCTTGCCCTCGTCGGCCACCAGCCCCCGACCCAGCCTAAACCAATGGGAAACTGGCACGTCCTTTTTGATGATGGCCACGTAGCTGGTCAGGCGGGCTTCGGAGGCCAAAAGGTCATAACAGCCGTCTTCCAACTGGCCCTCCGAAACCCTATAGCCGATGGAAAAAAGCTTCTTCTGCGGGTTCAACAAGAAGCTGAAATCCATCTCGTTGAAAATGGCGCGGGCGTCGGAAGCCACTTCCGCCAACCTTCGCAGAATCTCCCGGCCGTTTTGAGCCGCCAGTCCCAATGCGGCGCCCACCTGATCGAAATAAAGCTCCTCGGAGGCCGAAAGTGGAGGGTTGTCCCGGACCTGGCGTTTCGCCTCGATGGAGGCGATGGCATGTTCGCAAAGGCTGGGCACTTCGGCGGGCGTCATGCCGTTGGAGAGAAGCTTACGGAGCGTCGATTGGAATTCCTGGATCACCGGGGATTCGGAACCCGATAGGGTGAAGCTCGTTCGGGCCATGGCCGAACGGTCCAGGAGCGAACGGTCATTACTCGATTGTCCCAGGGCCGTATGGCCCAGGGCCCAGGGGAAGAAGTGTTGGAAATCCTGGGTGTGGCTTTTGACATCGCCCGCGACGCGGTCGGCCCAAGCCGTCATTTCGATTATTTCCTCCCCGCGTTGGCCGGAGGCGAAGGCGTGGGCGGTGTCTTTAAGAGTTTCAGCTTGGAGGGAAAGTTGGTTCCAATAGGAGGCCCATTCGGAATGGGAACGGGAATGTTCTTCCCGCAGGAGCTGGCCGTCGAAGAGGGCGATTTCCTTTTGAAGCTGGCTCAAGGGGGTGGCGGAGGAAAATGCGTGAAGCGGAAGGGACTGGGCCGATATTTTCAAAAGGGCCACCGTGTCCTTGATCCCTTCGATGATGGAATCGGGAAAGAGGGGTTGGTGGGCCAGGTCCCGGCAGGATTGGGAGAGGGTGAGGAGATGGCCGGCTAGGTTGCCGCTATCCACAGATGAAATGTAGCGGGGTTCGAGGGGCAAAAGGGTTTGGGTGTCGATCCAGTTATAGAAATGGCCCCGGAAACGCGGCATCTCTTTTAAACTTTTTAGGGCCGCTTCCAGCTTTCGGGTCATTTCGCCGAGGCCCGTCCAGCCGAAATCATGGGCGGTAACGACGGCGAGAAGGTAAAGGCCGAAATTGGTCGGGGAACCCCGATGCGCCACGACGGGGAGTGGGTCTTCCTGAAAATTATCGGGCGGGAGGAAGTGATCTTCCTTTGAGGCAAAATGGCTGAAGAAGGCCCAGACGCGCCGGGCATGGAGGCGGAGTTCCCGAGTCTCGTCGTCGGTCAAGGGAAGGCTTTCCCGCTTGGTTTCGGGGATGCTGATGATTTGGGCGAACCAGGGCGCCAGAAGCCATAGGAAGACGAAGGGGAGGCAGAGGGGCAGGGACGCCGGGTTGAACAGGGCCGTAACGATCGCGGCATAACAGCCGATGAAGATCGAACCCTTCATCCTTTGAAGAAAATGGGAAAGGCTAAGGGCCGAGTGGGAGTTGGCCTGTGCGGCGGTGACCCATTCGAGGAGGTTGCGGTGGCTGACGAACAATCGCCAGAGGGTGCGGAGGATGGCATCCAAGTGCATCCAGGCCCGGTGAGCCACCAGGACCAGGTTGACGAGGAATTGCCCGCTTCCGAGGACGAAGTCCCTTGTGATTTCACCCAAGTGGTCCCTCCAATGGAGGGGACGGCGCCAGAGGACCAGGTCTTTGAAGAAGGGTATATAAGAAGGAAGAGCTATCCCTAAGAGGGCCAGGCCCACCCAGGCCACCTGGTAGACATGGGGAAGGCAGAAAGCTGCGATAAGTAAGAAGACGGTGGCGATGGGGGAAAGGCTTCGGCGCAGGTTATCCGTCATTTTCCATCGGGAGAGGGTGGAGAGCGAGTTGCCTTCCCGCCCGAAGATCCAGGGCAATAACTGCCAATCGCCCCTGATCCAGCGGTGGTTGCGCAGGGTGGAGGTTTCGGCGTGGGAGGGGAATTCCTCGAAGAATTCCAGGTCGCTGGCGTAGCCGCAACGGGCGAAACAGCCCTCGAAGAGGTCGTGGCTCAGGAGGCAATTTTCGAGGATACGCCCTTCGAGAGATTTTTCCACCGCGTCCACGTCGTAGATGCCCTTGCCGGTGAAACTACCCTCGCCGAAGAGGTCCTGGTACACATCCGAAACGGCCGAGGCGTATGGGTCGATCCCGCAATCGCCGGAAAAGAGCTTTTGGAAGATCGATTTCTCGTCCTGCGCCGGAAGGAAGGCCGTGACTCGCGGCTGGAGGATGCCGTAGCCTTCCACGATCTTTTTTCGGACAGGGTCAAGCCTTGCCCGGTTGAGGGGATGGGCCAGGATGCCCACCAGGTGGTTGACCACACCCGGAGGAAGCTTGGTGTCGGCATCGAGGGTGATGACATAACGGACGCCGGAGGGGACGACGAGGGGTAAACTCTCGGGGCGCAGGAAGGTCGTATCCTGGGCTCTCCGCAACAGCTTATTGAACTCGTGAAGTTTCCCTCTTTTTCTTTCCCAGCCCATCCACTTACCTTCCAGCGGATTCCAAAGCCTTTTGCGGTGGAAAAGATAAAAGCGTGGCAGTCCTTCGGCTGGAACCATCCCCCCGACTGGGACCGGCCCTTCGGCCCGAATGGGACCGTGCCTTTGATTGAGTTCGGCGGTCAGTTGGATGGCAAGATTCAGTTTTTTTTCGTCCTCCGGCATAATTTCCACGGAGGAATCGGGAAAGTCCGTCAAAAGGGCGTAATAGACTTCCCCGTCGGCATTGGACAGGTAATGGACTTCCAATTTTTCCAGCTGTTCGGGAATGTCCGATTCCTTTTCCAGCAGGGTGGGAACGACCACGAAGGTCCGGAAGTCCGGGGTGGGCCCGGCCAAAAATTCCAGGCGCGAGAGATGGCGGGGCGGGACCATGCCGGTGACAAAATAGTTGACCCAGCCCACGGCAAGGTCGCCGGCGGGGAACAGGCCTAAAAACAAAAGCAGAAACCTTTCGGCGGCCGGAAGTTGGGGGTTCATCAGCGCCGCGATCCAGAGGATGACCGTAGTCATGAAAAGGATATTGCCGATGTAGGTGAGGGCAGGGTAGTCGGTGCAAAAGCGCCGGAACCGGTTTTTCAACGGGACCTGGAATCCGATTTTCTTCTCGAAGGCCCGGCGGCCCTCGTCGAAGAGGGAATAGCCGGGATCGCCCATCCGTGGGGAGAAGTTCAGATGGTCCGCGGCTTCCACCGCCCTTTGAAGGGCCAAACGGGCGATTTCCGACTCGCTTTTGCCCGACCCCTTGGCCAGTTCTTCCACGGCGGTGCGGTAGGAGTTGCGGGTCTTGAAATCCATCCTCGAAAAATCGGGATGTTCGGAAAGAATGGCCTGCACCAGGCTGACCGACTCGAAAAATTCCTGCCAATCGAAGGTTGTCATGTTGCGGAAGCTGGTGATGACGTTGCGCACCGTGGAGTTGTTGGCGGCCTGGAGGCCATGGACGGAGGTGACCAGTTCTTCGGCGGTGGTCTTCATGGCGGCCAGTTTTTCGTTCAGCCAGTTCACCGCCGGGGTTCCCCGAGGATCCTGGTAGCGCAGGCGCTGGATGAGCTGGACCAAAAAGGCCGGATGGGCGGATTGCCGCTGGAGTTTGGCCGCCGAGGGGCGGCTGGAAAGCGAGGATTCCTCGATGAGCCCCAAAAGTTCGTCCACGAAGGCGTCCGCGTCCTGGCGGGCTTCCTGGGAGGTGACAAGGTAAACCGCGATGCGGCGGAGGTTGTCGACCATCACCACCCGCAGGGTAATGGCCAGGGCCCATAGCTCCCCGATGGTCAGGGGCTCCACCTGCTGGTAAGAACGAACGAAATGGATGAGTGACTCGGGGTCGAACCGGCTGTCCGTGTGGGCCACGTAGGCCCAGGCCAGGCCGTAAACCCGGGGGTATCCCTTTAAAAAGCCCTCGGAAAGTTTCGGAAGCTCGTTGTAGAAGTCGTGGGGCAGGAAGCGCTTGATGTCCCGGAGCTGTTCTTCCACCACGTAATAGGAATCCAACAGCCACTCGCCCGCAGGATTGATAGGTTTCTTTTTCTGGACCTCGCCGGTGAGGTAGCGGAATGCCTCCCCGAGGATATTCTCGTTTTCGCGGAGGCGGGGAAAGAGCTGGGCCCCCGACTTGGGGTCGTCGGTGACGGTCTGGGCTGCCGCCAGCGAGCGGGCGTGCTGGTCGAAACGTTCGGTGCTGAAAAGCTCGGAACGAATGGGAGATTCCATGGGCCGGGAGATGAGGAAGGAGGCGGGAAACCGAAAGGGAAAGTGGCGGCGGAGATTGGAGAGCTTTCGGATGATCTGGGGAGGTTTCACCCTTTGAACGAAAGCAAGAAATAAGCCGGATTTCATGGGCGAAAGACGCATGGGAAGAATCAAACCCAACCGAAAATTTCACCCTCAAGACACTAAAACGCCATGAAAAACCTTGGTTTTGTCCGGATTGTTGATTTTGCCTTTCTTGGGGTCTTGGTGCGATGCAAGCCTGGCCCCCGGGGATGCATCGTGGTGGTTCAAAGCTATTTGGAATCACATCGAGAGTCTGATCGATCATTTTGATTTTTCCGGCCGTATGACCGTGAACCTGTTTATCGATTTGACAAGGATTTATCAAAACAAAGTTTCTGAATAAGCCAGGCACATTCCTTGCTTTTACCCATCTTCGTATTTGTCATTCATTTAACCCGCCGAAAGGAAGCATCAAATGAAAAACCCATACCGTCACCTGACTCGGGAAGGGGGTTCCAGGTCCCTGAATCGAAATGTGATGTTTTGGGGGCGGGGGCTGGGTTTGCTATCTCTTTTGATTTTGCCGATTCGGGCAATGGCCGCGCCTCCTCCGTCCGATACTCCGACTGAAACGACCACGGAAACGCCGACCGACACTCCAACTGAAACAACCACGGAGACGCCGACCGAGACAATGACCGAAACGCCGACTGAAACGGCGACCCAGACTCCCACCGAAACCTCGACCGGAACTCCCACCGCAACGCTCACCTCCACCATGTCTGGAACTCCGACCGTCACGATGACGGCCGGCGTGAATCCGGCGCCCGTGAACCTGGGATCGGCCGGAACCTACGTGGTATTGGCCGGTACCACGGTCACCAACACGGGTTCGACTACCCTTTGCGGAAACTTAGGTTTGTTTCCCGGGAACTCGGTTACCGGATCTCCCGTCATGGGCTGCGGGGGGGTTGAGAACATTGACAACTCCGCCGCTCAAACGGCCCAAACCGACTTGATCGCGGCCTACACCTACGCCCAAACGATCCTGGGGGGAGTGAGCACAGGCCCCGAATTGGGGGGGCTCACCCTGACCGCCGGGATTTACATGTTTGGATCCTTCACGATTTCGTCCGGCACCCTGACCCTGGACGGTGGGAACAACCCGAACTCGGTCTTTATCTTCCAGGACGGGTCCAGCCTCATCGACAGCGGGAGCGTGTCTTTGATCAACGGAGCCCAGGCTTCCAACGTCTTTTGGCAGGTGGGAAGTACGGCCACCATCAACAGCGGCGATCACATCGTGGGAACCATCATGGCCCTGACCGATATCGACTTTTTCACCGGAGCGACGATGGAGGGACGGGCCCTCGCCCGAAACGGCGAGGTTGTTTTACAGGGCCAGTCCGGCGGTTTGGACACGCCCACTCCCACGCCCGCCACTACTTCGACCCATACGTCGACGCCCTCGCCGACCCAGAGCATGACCGCGACGCCCACCTCCTCGTCGACCCAGACCATGACCGCCACTCCTACTGTTTCCGCGACGGTCACGGCTACCACGACCCCCACCTCCACCCCCGGTTTTGGAATATTGGCCTTGGCCCCGGTTCCCGTGCATGAGGGCGGGCACGCCATCCTGTTCTTTGACAAGACCCCCGCCTCAACCAGTTGGGACATCTACAACGTGGCCGGGGCCCATGTGGCCAGGCTCTCCTTCGCCGGATACCTCGGACCCCTCACCCAATATTGGGACACCTCGGGGGTTTCCCCGGGGGTTTATTTCGCACGGATCCAAATCAACTATTTGGACGGAACCAGCATCTTAATAACGCGTAAAGCGGTGGTGATCCCATGAAAAATTCAATCCAAAAGCAGATCAGCCTCTCATGCCTGTTGCTGGCTTTCCTGGCGCCCCTGTCGCTTCGGGCTGACCAGACCAACATCGGGGCGTTTCAGGAAAACGCGCCCTGGCTCCAGCTTCCCACCAGCGCCCGCAACGCGGGCATGGGCGACGCCTTCGGCGCCATGGGGGAGGATATCAACACCTTGTACGCGAACCCCGCCGGATTGGTGCAGATTGAACGGCCCCAACTCCTGTTGACCCATGACGAATGGTTCCAGGGGGTGGCGGTGGAACATGGATCGATCGGACTGCCGCTAGATGCCGAGAGCGGGTTCGGATTGAGTTTCGACTACCTGAACCTGGGATCGATAGACGCCTTTACGGTCTCCGGAAACACCCCGGTTCCCAACGGAACCCTCAACCCCAACAGCTTCAATTTGGGGGTGGGTTACGGCATGTCGATCAGCCCCCATTTCGAGGCCGGGTTGGCGCTCAAATATTTCCAGCAAAACATCGGGGGAACGACCGGCGGGGACTTGGCGGCTGATTTAGGCCTCATGAGCCACGGGTGGATCCCCCACTGGACCTTCGGGATTGGCGTCGAGAACGTCGGGGTTAACCTCCAGACGGCGAGCTTGCCGATGAACTTGAAAGCCGCCCTGGCCTACAAGGCCGGCTCTTTCGATAACGCCCACCTCTTGAATGTGGACGTAGACGTCGATATGGCCCTGGCGCAGGCCCAGGCGGTCATGGTCAAAATGGGCGTGGAATATTGGGTTCACGACATGCTGGTCCTGCGGGCCGGCGACCAGATATCAGACGAGAAATTGGCGACGGGACTGGATGGTTTGACCTTCGGCGCCGGGTTGCTTGTGGGAGATTTCGAGGTGGATTACGCCTACATGAGCAACGGGGCCCTGGGATCCGCCAGCCTGATCTCACTCCTGGTGGAACTGGACAAAAAGCCGGAACCGGTCCTGGAGACCCAGGAAGCGAAAATCGTGGAGCACGTGAACAAGAACATCCAGTTCGCGTTCGACACGGCCTATCTGCAGTCGCAATTCAACGCGGAATTGGACCAACTGGGGGACATCCTGGTGAAGCGTCCCCAGGATCACGTCGTATTGAATGGTTACGCCTCCCATGAGGGGACGGATGAACACAACCTGGAACTGTCCCAGTGGCGCGCGAACGAGGTGAGGAGCCGGATCATGGCCCGAGGCGTTCCCGAGTCGCGGGTCATCGCGGTGGGCAGGGGCGAGGTGAATGAAATCGTCCCCGGCTCGTCCGAGGCACAATTGTCCCCCAACCGCCGGGTGGAAATCCGGATCGTCCAGCCAAGGCCGGGCCGGGAATAAGTGTTTTGCCTTACTCCTTCTCCCCTTGATGGAGAAGGATGGGATGTGCCGATTCTCAATAAATCATTATTGAAATCGGTACGATACCGACCTCTTCAACGTTCTTATGGATGGTTGGCATGAGGAAAATTCCTGTAGTACTCACCCCTCACCCTTGCCCTCTCCCTCAAGGGGAGAGGGTTGATGTTTGTGGTCACGCAAAGTATTAAGTTTCGAAAAAAAGGAAGAGTGCAATGAAGCGATCGTACGATTATTTGATTGTCGGCGGCGGGTTGGCGGGAGTTTCGGCAATCGAGGGGATCCGGCAGGTGGATTCCAAGGGAACGATCGGGTTGTTGTGCGGCGAGGCGGAGCTTCCTTATCACCGGCCGCCCCTCTCGAAAGACCTTTTATGGGGCAAAAAAAAATACCACGAAATCTTTATTCATGACCAGAACTATTACCAACAAGAAAAGGTAGAGTTGCGCCTCAATACCATGGTGAAGAACATCACCGCGGAGGAGCGGTTTGTGACCGACGTGGAGGGCCACCATTACGGTTATACCCGGTTGTTAATCGCGACCGGAGGCAACCCCCGTGAAATAACGAAGGCGGGCCGGAAGGTCCAATATTTTAGGAACGTCGGCGATTACATCGCGCTGACCAAAGCGATGTCGGAGACCGAAGACTTTCTCCTGATCGGCGCGGGATTTATCGGCGCCGAACTTTCGGCAGGCCTGTCCCACCGGGGGAAAAAGGTCACGGTGCTTTTCAACGGGAAATCCATGCTGGAGACCATCTTTCCTTCCGATCTTTCGGCTTTCGTCACGGATTACTACCGGCAGAAGGGGATTACCTTTCTCACGGAAGATGAACCCGTCAATTTCTCGGAACATGGAAACCGCGTGAAGGTCACCACCAAAGCGGGACGGGAAGTGGAGACGGGGTACGTCATCGCCGGGATTGGAATCGATCCGGAAACGGAATTGGCGAAGTCCGCGGGGCTTCTCGTCGACAAGGGAGTCGTCGTGGACAAGTATTTGAAAACTTCCAAACCGGAGATATTCGCGGCGGGGGATCTGGCGCGTTTTCCCTGTGAGGCGCTCGGTGAGAGCGTCCGATTGGAACATTGGGACAACGCGAGCGCCCAGGGGAAGTGCGCCGGCAACAATATGGCGGGGGGAGATGAACCCTACGTTTACCTGCCCTATTTTTATTCGGACCTGTTCGACCTGGGGTTTGAGGCTGTGGGCAAGCTGGATTCCAAATTAAAGACCCTCTCGGCCTGGGAAACTCCTTTCCGCAAGGGCGTGGTGGTTTATCTGGAAGACCAGAAGGTTAAGGGCGTTCTGCTGTGGAACCAGGGCAAGATCCTGGATTGGGCCCGGCAACTCATCACCGGACAGGCCACCCCCGAGACCGTCGAGGACTTGAAGCGATTGCTCCCGGTGCCTGCGGCGGTTTGAACCGGATCCTCAGGAATCCGTTTTTGGTGCGGCAAAATCAAGGCTTCTTTGAGCGACAGGGGAAACCTGATGGATAAAGAAATATTAGAAAAATTCGGGCCCTTACGTCCCCTCGCGGGAATCTGGGAAGGCAGTCCCGGAAATGACGACGCTCCCGCCCCGGACCGGCAAAAGGAGAGAAACGTATACCGTGAGCGAATGGTTTTGGAGCCCTTGAACCCCGTCTCGAACCACGAACAAAAACTTTATGTCCTGCGGTATTCTTCCCAGGTTTTTCGGATCGAAGAGAAGGACCCCTTCCACGAGGAAGTCGGTTATTGGCTTTGGGACCCGAAGGAAAAGCAGCTGACCAGGGCCATCGCGATTCCCAGGGGAATGGTCGCGCTGGCAGGGGGCCACGCGGAACCCGATTCCAAGCACTTCAAGCTCAAGGCCGAGCTTGGCTCCTCCACGTTTGGAATCTGTTCGAACCCCTTTTTGGACGATCAATTTCAAACCGTCAAATACGAAGTGGATATGAAAATCAACGAGGACGGTACATTCACTTACGACCAAAACACATATATCAAAATCAAAGGGCAGCCCAAATTGTTTGAGCATCGGGACACCAACACCTTACACAAGATCGGCTAAAGAAAAACGATTCAAAAGGGGATTTTCTTGAATTACAAAAAAACGCTTTTCGCGTTGCTGGGGTGGGTAGGGGTCTTGTGTTTTTCGATGACCGTCGGGGCCGCCCCGCCAAAGGTTAATCCTACCGGCTTCAACCAGGACATGCGCAAGCTCTGGGAAGACCACATTACCTGGACGCGTCTTTACATCGTGAACGCCCTCAACGACCTGCCATCCAAGGAGTCGACCGCGGACCGCCTTTTGCGAAACCAGGCCGAAATCGGCGACGCTTTCAAGCCTTTTTATGGGAACGAAGCGGGCCAAAAGTTGACCATGCTTCTGAGGGACCATATCCTCATCGCGGCGGAGGTGATCGACGCCGCCAAGGCGGAAGATCCCGCCAAGCAAAAGAACGCGTCGGACCGATGGTACAAAAACTCCGACGATATCGCGGTTTTTCTGGGCGGCCTCAATCCCCGGAATTGGCCTCCCGCGGATATGAGGGCGATGCTGCGGGAGCATCTGGATACCACTTCGGAAGAGGTTTCGGACGGCCTGAATAAAGACTGGGTCTCGGACATCCAGGCTTATGACCGGCTGCATGGACAAATCCTTAAAATGGCGGATGTGCTCAGTGCCGGTGTGATCAAACAGTTCCCCGAAAAGTTCGAGAAATAAGCTTCCGCAACTTCGAACTTCCCACCCGATGACCGGAATGAGAGCTAAAAAATCATTTTGATCGTGCCGTCGAGTTCCTCGCGCGCTGAATCCCGCCACCACCCCGCAAACCTGAGGTTCTGACGCGTGCGCAACGCCTTTGAGGGGTTCCCCCCTTCGGAGCATTGGGGCATGTTAATTGCTTTCAACCTAGACCTTAGAAGATCGAGCGATGGGGGTTAGTGGGTATGGGTACAAAAAGGGACGATTACATGGGGAAACTCAAGGCGATCTTGGCCAAGTGGGATTCGGTCATCGAACGGATGCAGTTTAAGGCGCTCAACGCCGGGATGAGATCCAAGGAGCTGTGCGAGCAACAGGTGGACGGGATGAAGGCGAATCGACGAAAAATCGGGGAAAAAATGGATGAATTGCGAAAAACCAGCGGGGCGGCATGGACCGATTTGAACGAGGGGGTTGTGAAGTCCCGGTTGGACCTGGACCAGGCGGCGGAAGCGGCAAGGGAAGAGGCGGAAGAATCGGCGAGCGTGTCTTCGTGAATATCAGGAAGCGCGGGTTTTTCATCGGAAGATCGCGGGGCCGTCAGCTGTTCGGGATGGATAAACTATTCGAGGGAGTTGCGGTCATGGGTACGAAAAGAGACGCTTATATAGAAGACATTAAATCGAAGATGGACAAGTGGAACGCGGAAATCAATAAGTTCCAGGCGAAGGCCAAAAAGGCCAAGTCCACGGCCCAGGTTCAATTCACCAAAGAAATCGATGAAATCAAAGCCAAACGCAAGGTGCTAGAGGACAAAATCGCCGATATGCAGCGGGCAGGAGAGACGGCCTGGGAAGATATCAAGGGCGGGGTAGACGACGCCTGGAAGACCTTGGGTGATTCCATCCAGACGGCCAAATCCAGGTTCAACTAATGCTTCCCGCAGCGCTGGGGGGCAGGACCCGAAGCTCCAATTCGCTTTTGATCCCTTTTCATTTCAAGTCTTTGAACTTGAGAAACCGCTTTGTCATGGCCCCCATGACCCGTTGTTTTTCCCCCGGCGGAATCCCCACTCCCGAGGTTGCCGCCTATTACCGGCGTCGCGCCGAAGGAAACGTGGGTTTGATCCTTTCCGAAGGCACGGTCGTGCAACGGAACGCTTCCGCCAATGACGAGAAAATTCCGCATTTTTATGGAAGGGAAGCCCTGGACGGATGGAAAAAGGTCATCGACGGCGTGCATGAGGCGGGTGGGATGATGGGCCCCCAGCTCTGGCATGTGGGCGTTGTGAATCCGGGCAAGCCCGGCGATTGGAAACCCGAACAGCCCTACGAAGGCCCCTCGGGATTGTACGGGCCCGGCCTGAGGAACGGCGTGGCCATGAGTGAACCTGATATCCAAGACACGATCAAGGCCTTCGGCGAATCAGCCCGCGAGGCCAACCATATGGGTTTTGATACCCTGGAAATCCATGCCGCTCACGGGTATCTCATCGACGAGTTTTTCTGGGAAGCCACCAACCAGCGCAAGGATCAATACGGCGGGAAGACTTTGGCGGAACGTTCCCGTTTCGCGGTGGAAGTCGTCCAGGCCATTCGCCAGGCGGTCGGCGGAGAATTCACGATTTTAATGAGACTTTCCCAATGGAAAGCTTCGGACTTTGAGGCGAAGTTAGCCAAAACCCCCCAGGAGATGGAAGCCTGGCTGGTTCCCCTGGCGAAAGCGGGCGTGGACATCTTTCATTGTTCCCAGCGCAGGTTTTGGGATCCTGAGTTTTCCGAATCCAGCCTCAACTTCGCGGGATGGGCCAAGAAACTGACGGGAAAGCCCACCATCACGGTGGGTTCGGTGGGTTTAACCGGGGAGTTCACGGGAGCCTTTAAGGGCGAAAAATCGGAAGTCCACGGCATCGAGGATGTGATCCGCCGTTTTGAAAAGGGAGAATTCGATTTGGTGGCCGTAGGCCGCGCCCTTTTATCGGACCCGAACTGGGTTCACAAGGTGGAGGAAGAGCGTTTCTCCGAAATGACCGGGTTTGATCCGGAAGATTTAAAGAGGTTATCGTGAACCTTGGGCGGGGAGTATCGGTTGTTCCGAAAATAGAAACCGATGAGGAATCGATGAACTTGCTGACCGAAGGAGACTCCGCCCCTGATTTTTGCCTGTCCTCGGCCCCGGATAAAAAAGTTTCGCTGTTCGATTACCGGGGAATAACCGTTGTTCTGGTTTTTTATCCCGCCGATTGGAGTCCCGTCTGCGGAAGTCAACTCTCCCTTTACAGCGAAGCCTATTCCATGATCACGAAATACAACGCGCAAATCCTGGGCCTGTCCGTGGATGGAATCTGGTGCCATCAGGCTTTCGCGAAGGAACGGAAACTTCAGTTTCCCATCCTCTCGGATTTCGAGCCCAAGGGAGCGGTCGCGAAACTCTACGGGGCCTACCGGGCCAAGGAAGGAATTTGTGAGCGCGCCCTTTTCATCGTGGATGGGGAAGGGATAATCCAATGGAGTTATTTGTCACCCCTCGGGGTTAATCCCGGCGCGAATGGGATTTTGGATGCCCTGGAAGTGCTTTCCAAAAGGCAAAAGACATGAATAACACGCTCGAATTAAGAATTCCGGTCTCCCCGGCGGACCATTCGCGGGGCGGAGCCCAGGCGCTGTTGACGCTGGTCGAGTACGGGGATTTTCAATGTCCCTCCTGCGCAGAAGCCTTTCCGATCGTGAAACGAATCCAAGCTATTTTTGGGCCCAACCTCAGGTTCGTCTTTCGGGAATTCCCGCTTTCCCGCGTGCATCCGGATTCCATGAACGCGGCCCTCGCGGCCGAGGCGGCGGCACGGCAAGGAAAATTCTGGGAAATGCACGACCTCCTTTTTGAGAACCAGAAGGCCCTGGGCCCGGAAAGCCTGGCCCAATACGCGGGACAATTGGGATTGGACGAGAAACAAATGAAAGAGGCCTTGGAAGGCGAAGCCGCGAAAAATAGGATTACCACGGATTTTGAGGGCGGGGTCCGTTCGGGCGTCGGCGGGACACCGGCTTTTTTCGTGAACGGCTTTTTTTATGACGGGAATCGGGGTTATGGCCCTTTTTTATCGGCCTTGGAAGCCTTGCTGAAAGAAAAAAAGATGGACGACCGGACGGGCGGTTGGGCCAAGGCGGCCTGGAAAAGCGCCGAGGACGGGAGCGGGGGTTCAGGACAACCGGGACTCGGGAGAGTTTCGGAAAGTTGACGCGGATTTATCCTCAAATGAAAAACGGGAGAATTGAAAATGCCAGCCATTCAGGAAGCGGAGCCAAAGAAGGTGGAAAGAAGGACGATCAGCCTGTGGGATGCCCTGTGCGACCGAAGGTCCGTCAGGCACTACACGGATCAGGCTGTTGAAGCGCATACCCTCAAAGACCTATTGGATTACGCCGTAGAGGCGCCCAGCGCGGTCAACAGCCAGCCCTGGAGTTTCGTCATCGTCCAGAACCGGAACCTCCTGAACGAAATTTCCTTCGAGGCCAAAAAGACGCTGGCTAGCAATCCCCGATGGATGTCCGAGGCGCAGCAGGGCCAAAACCAGATCGCGGACCCAGGCTTTAACCTGTTTTATAACGCTTCCACCCTTATTATCGTCTGCGCGAACCGGGAAGAACCGGCTCCCGAGATCGATTGCTACCTGGCTTGCCAAAACCTGATGCTGGCCGCCTACGGGATGGGATTGGGAACCTGTCCGATCGGCTTGGCATGGGACGTCCTTCGAACCGATGAAATGAAGCGCAAATTGAAGATTCCGGAAGGGCATTACCCGATTCTTCCCATCATCGTGGGATACCCGTCCGAGGAAGCCCCGAAGACGGAGAGGGCCACACCCCGCATCTTGAATTGGATACCCGCTTGAATTTGTAAGGAACAATGCATTTGCTAAACACACAAAATAAACCCTCTCCCCCTGAGGGAGAGGGTAGGGTGAGGGGTGCATAGCTACAGTAATCCTCCCCTCATCCCATCCTTCTCCCTCAAGGGGAGAAGGGGAAAATCCAAGTCTGCCTGCTTTTTCTTGTATGGTTTGAGAAGCGCATAATTTCGAATCTGTTTGAAAGCTGGGCTTTCACATTTGGGGGTTTGATCAAATTTCACGCGGAGGGCCGCATGTCTGACCAGCCTATGTTCCTGGAATCTTTCGTGACCATCACGGATAACGCCGGCGTTACCCACAATGTCAATTTATCCAATGTGACCGACATTACCTATTTGAAGGATGGCAGTTTTGGGGAGATCCATTTCACGAACGACCGCCAGATCCTTTTCGTTCCCAGCCAGCATCCTTTCCTTTCCTCGCGCATGGCCCAGGTGACGGGGGTCGTACCGGTCAACGGTTATGCGGCCATGATCCCGGGGGAAAAGCCGCTCCCAACGGCAAAAAGTTAAGTAAGTATCCCTTTCAACAAGTAAAAGCAAAAAAGACATGGAACCGCTGATCAAATCCGATGGACGCCGATAAGTTTGAGAAAGCTCCAAGATGAAAGCCGTTATCGGCGCGTGCGAAGCACGTCGGTCGTTATCTGCGGTTAAAAATTTATTTACGTGTGAAGGTATAGGCACCAAAAGTTAAAAGTTTCAGCCATGATTCGGGATGGGCTTTATTCTGGAACTATCGGGCATGCGGCTAAATTCAGGTCGATGAGTTTTTCCTGCCCCAGGGTCAGCTTTTCCCGCACCTTGTTTTCAGCCTCTACCCAATCGCACAGCTGATTGCCCGCCTGGGCGTAATGGATCCGGTCCAAAAAACAGAAATATGCGGCTTCCTGAATTTGTTTCAGAATTTCGGTCCCGTCGGTTTGGGACTTTTCCTCGACATGTTTCACGACGATCATTTCGTGTCCTTTTGGGGGGCATCCGCCCCATCATCTCTGCCAGCCCATTCAAGAAATGCAAGAAACAAGCCGTTCCTTTCGCGCCTCGAATGCCACCTGCGGGATTCTTTCTCCCTAACCCATGATAGAAAAAGAATCAAAACGAGAGCGGGCAGGATCGTTTTGATCGGGAAGATTCTGAGACTCCATCGTCGACTTAAGGACCCGGTAAAAGAATAAATTTTCACTTACTTTCAGGGGGGGGCCGCCGTTCACGCCGGGCGTGCCGGAGGCATGTTCCTTGCTCTATTTCACCCTGAAACAACGGATTCGCATAACTCTATTGGAGGAAATTAGAATGAGAAACGGCAGTTCCTTTCCGGCGTTGGTGTTCTTCTCGATTCTCGTGGTCGGCGGTTTGATCGCCTTTGGTTTATACACTTCCTTGTTTGTCGTTGGGGCGGTCGTGGTGGGGGGCCTCGCGTTCATCATCGCCGTCATCGCGGCTCTCGCGATCAAGGTCGCGGACCAGTGGGAAAGGGTGGTCATCCTTCGCCTAGGCAAGTACCGGTCCCTGGAAGGCCCGGGATTGTTCTTCATTATTCCCATCATCGACGAGATCGCCTACTGGATCGATACGCGGGTCATCACCTCCTCCTTCAAGGCCGAAAAGACCCTGACGAAGGACACAGTGCCGGTGGATGTGGACGCGGTCCTGTTCTGGAAGGTCGTGGACCCCAAGAAGGCGGCCCTCGACGTGGCGGACTACAAGAGCGCCATCAACTGGGCCTCCCAGACGGCCCTGCGGGACGTGATCGGCAAGACCATGCTTTCCGACATGCTGGAAGGCCGGGAAAAAATCAGCACCGAACTCCAAAAAATCATCGATGTCCGCACCGAACCCTGGGGCATCAACGTGATCTCGGTGGAGGTCAAGGATGTGCTCATTCCCCCCGCCCTGGAGGACGCCATGTCCATGCAGGCCCAGGCCGAAAGGGAACGCCAGGCCCGCGTGATTTTGGGCGATTCGGAACGTCAGGTGGCGGAAAAATTCGGGGAAGCGGCCAAGACCTATGCCCACAACCCCGTCGCCTTGCATTTGAGGGCCATGAACATGCTTTACGAAGGCTTGAAAAAGAACGCCACGATCGTCATCGTTCCCAGCACGGTGGTCGAGACCATGCAGTTGGGCGGGGTGGCGGGGTTGACGGCCCTGACTATGGGCATCGGGCAGGAAAAAGCCAACCAGGAAAAAGCGGCCCAGGAGCAGGCCAAAAACGGTCCGCTCGACCCGGCGGAGTGACCCGATGAACCCGACTGACAGCCTCTGGCGCAGGACCCGCTCGATCCCCATCGGGTTGGATATCACCTGGTTCATGATCTTCGGACTGATCACCTGGATGCTGGCGGCCAACTATTTTCCCGTCGAGTTCAAGGGCTGGTCTGTCCCGTTGTACTGGTTCATGGGCGCGGCCACGGCCGTCATGTTATTTGTGTGCGTGGTCCTTCATGAGATGGGCCATTCGGCGATGGCCCTGCATTACGGGATCCCGGTAAAGAAAATCACGCTTTTCCTTTTCGGGGGCGTGGCCCAGACAGACGGGGAAGCGCCCAGCGCCATGGCCGAGTTTTGGATCGCGATGACGGGCCCGCTGGTGAGCCTGATCCTGGCCTTCCTGTTCTACGAGGCCCGCCCGTTCGTGGCCGGCGTGGACCCGCTTTTCGCCATGTTCAAGTATCTCGCCTATATCAACCTGGCCCTGGCGGCATTCAACCTCATGCCGGGCTATCCGCTCGACGGGGGCCGGGTCCTCCGGGCCGTCCTCTGGTCGTTCAACCGAAATCTCCACAAATCCACCGTGATCGCGGCGAACGTGGGAAGGGCCTTCGGGCTTCTGCTCATCTTCCTCGGCGTCCTTTTAATGTTCGGCGGGAATTTGAGCGGCGGCCTTTGGATCGCGATCGTCGGCTGGTTTCTCGATAGCGCGGCGTCCTCCCAGGCCCGTCTGGAAATGTCCCAGGGCCTGCTGGCGGGCCATATCGTTTCACAGGCCATGAATCACCATTGCGCCGAGGTTTCGGCGGACCTCCCCCTTCAAAAGCTCGTGGACGACCAAGTCCTCGGCGGCGGACACCACTGTTTTCTCGTCAAACGCGGGGAGGAGACCGTGGGCATGTTGAATCTGCACCGCATCAAGGAAGTGCCGCGTTCCAAATGGGCCGCGACCCCCGCCTCCCAGGCCATGCTTTCTTTCGAGAAATTGAAACCCATCGAGCCTGAAACGGGGCTGTGGGCGGCCCTCCAGCAGATGGACCGGGAGGGGGTCCACGATCTTCCGGTCACCCGAAACCAGCACGTGATCGGTCTCTTGAGCCGGGAAGATGTGTTGACGTTTCTTCGCGCCCTCCAGGAATTGGGCGGCCCCAACGTAAAAACAGCTTAAAGAAGACCGAAAAAAATTGCCGGGAAACGAAAGGAAATTCCAATGATGCACCAAGCCCACACACTGAAAGGTTACACCCTGCATTGCCGGGACGGCGAGCTGGGATATGTGGATGAGTTTTTATTCGACGATAAGCACTGGACGGTCCGCTACCTGGTCGCCGACACGGGAAACTGGCTGACCGGACGGCAGGTGCTGATTTCCCCCTACGCGCTGACTTCGGTGCACCCGGTGGAAAAATATTTGACGGTGGACCTGACCAAGAAACAGATCGAGGAAAGCCCGCTGTTGGAAACTCAAAAGCCCGTATCGAGCCAATTCGAGCAAACCTACTACAACTATTACGGATGGCCGACCTATTGGGCAGGGCCCTATATGTGGGGATCCTATCGCAACCTGGGACGCGACCAGGCGGGATGGCGCCAAACCGACCAAAACCCGAAAACGTGGGATCCCCATTTGAGAAGCACCACCTCCGTCACGGGACACCATGTCCAGGCCATGGACGGCGAAATCGGTCATATCGAGGATTTCATCCTGGATGAGGATTTCTGGGCCATCCGTTACCTGGTCGTCAACACGAAGAACTGGCTGCCCGGAAAACATGTCCTCGTTTCTCCCCGCTGGATCGAGCGCGTGAGCTGGTCCGAATCGAAGGTTTTCGTCAATCTTTCACAGGAGGCCATCCGGAAATCGCCCGAATTCACGATCCATTCGCTGTTAACCCGGGAATATGAAGTCGGACTGCACCGCCATTACGACCGCTACGGCTATTGGTTTGAGGAACTGGAGGTCGGAAACAAATCCGGCCTGTGACCCAGGGAAAGAAGCGTCAACCCCGGTGAATCCATAGATAGAAAGGAACTTCCCTATGATGGTAAAAGCCCATTCGCTGAAGAAATACAGTTTAAAAAGTCTTGATGGGGTGATCGGCAAGGTCGAGGATTTTTATTTCGACGACCTCCACTGGACGGTCCGGTACCTGGTCGCCGACACGGGGGATTGGCTTCCGGGCCGGGAAGTGCTGATTTCCCCCTATGCCCTTGGCAAGGTGAACCAGGAAAAACGGACCGTCGAGGTTTGTTTGACCCAAAAGCAGATCGAGAACTGCCCGTCCCCGGGGAGCGACAAACCCGTTTCGATGCAGTACGAGGAAACATACTACCAGTATTACGGGTGGCCGACCTATTGGGGCGGGCCCCACAAGTGGGGACACTACCCCTACATCGTGCGCGACCATGAAAAATTGAAAAAAACAGGCCAGGACAAGAAAACCTGGGATCCCCATTTGCGCAGCGCCGCCGACCTGATGGGCCACCACGTCCTGGCCACTGACGGCGAAATCGGCCATGTGGAGGATTTCATCGTGGATGACACGGAATGGGAAGTCCGGTACATGCTGTTGAACACCCACAATTGGCTCCCTGGGAAACATGTCCTGATATCGCCCCGTTGGATCCAAAGCGTGGACTGGCCCCGGTCGAGGATCTATGTCAACCTCACCCGCGAGCGGATCAAGCTCTCGCCTGAATACACCCAACTGGCCCTCGTGAACCGGGAGTTCGAGATTGGGCTGCACCAGCATTATGACCGGGAGGGCTACTGGAACGAGGAACTGGCCGCCCGGGACCATTTGATTTAACGGTTGGACATGAACACGAAACCCGCCGATCACCTAGCTGTAAAAGAAACGCACCGGAGTTCCCGCAATGGGTGGCTTCGAGCCGCGGTGATGGGGGCGGACGACGCGATCGTGTCTACGGCCAGCCTCATGATCGGGGTCGCGGCGGCCTCGGCGTCGAGGGGGAATATCCTGGTCGCCGGGGTGGCGGGCCTGGTCGCGGGATCCCTGTCGATGGCCCTGGGTGAATTCGTGTCGGTGAGTTCCCAGCGCGACGCGGAGCAGGCGGATATCGAAATGGAAAAAAGGGAATTGAGGGATAAACCGCAGGATGAACTGAGGGAACTGGCGATGATTTATGAGCACCGGGGCCTGGAGAAGGGTCTGGCCATGACCGTGGCGGAACAACTCAGCGCCCATGACCGGCTCGGCGCGCATATGCGGGATGAACTCCGGATCGACCGGGCGTTTCCCGCCCGCCCGTTACAGGCGGCTTGGATTTCGGCCGTGAGTTTTGCGGGTTTCGCATTCATTCCTATCGCCGCCCTTCTCGTTTCGCCTCCTGACCTGCGGATTCCTTTGATCGCCTTGTTCTCCCTGGCGAGTCTCGGGGTTTTGGGGGCCCTGGGCGGACGTCTCGGAGGAGCGCCGATGGGGCGGGCATCCCTGAGGGTCGCTTTGGGCGGCGCTCTGGCCATGATCGTGACCGCCTTTGTGGGCCGTTGGGTCGGCGGTTGGATCAAATGAACGAAACCGTCAGCTTGAGTTTGGCTTGGGCCGGGGGAATTTTGTTCGGGACCCTGTTCTTCTGGAGCCGCAGGTGGATGGATCGAATGGGAGTTTTGGCGAAAAGCCCGGAAATATCCTATTTCATCGGCCTGTCGTTTCGCGCGGGGTTGGCCCTGGCCGGATTTTATTGGGTTTCCCGCGGGCCCTGGCAGGGGATCCCGGTGTACCTCGTTGGATTCGTGATCGGATTTTTGATCGTGACCCGGCTTACCCGCCGGGGAAAGGATTCTTATGGGCGCGAAAGAAATGATTGAAACGGTAAGGGCTTTGGTCGCGGGTGACAAGGGATTGCTGGCGATCGATGAAAATGTCCCCACCTGCAATGAACGGTTCGCCAAGCTGGATATTCCCCAGACGGAGGAAGCCCGGCGCGCCTACCGAGAAATGATCGTGACCACCCCCGGACTCAAGGAAGGCATCAGCGGCGTGATTTTGTACGACGAGACACTCCGCCACAAAATGAAAGACGGCACGCCCTTCGTGAAGCTCCTCACCGACCAGGGAATCCTGCCCGGGATCAAGGTGGACACGGGTGAAAAGGATTATTCGGGGCATCCCGGGGAAAAAATCACCGAGGGCCTGGACGGCCTTCGGGAACGATTGGCCAAATATTCCCAGATGGGCGCCCGTTTCGCCAAGTGGCGAGCGGTCATCAATGTGGGGGAAGGCATCCCCAGCCTGAGCTGTGTCGAGGCCAACGCGCATGACCTGGCCCGCTTTGCCGCCCTCTGCCAGGAGGCCGGGATGGTTCCGGTCCTGGAGCCGGAAGTCATGAGGGCTGGGGCGCACACCCTTCAAAGGTGCCGCGAGGTCACGGAAGAAGTTTTGCGGATGGTCTTCAACCAACTTCACACGCAACGGGTGGCGGTAGAGGGGGTGCTTTTGAACCCGAACATGCTGCTTCCGGGTTGGGCCTGTTCCCGCCAGGAATCGCTGGAAGAGACGGCGGACGCGACGGTGAGGTGCCTCCTGAGGTCCGTGCCCGCCGCGGTCCCCGGGATCGCCTTCCTCTCGGGAGGCCAATCGGCCGAGGCGGCCACGGAGCGGTTGAATGCCATGAACGCGCGGTTCAAGGGGAAACTACCCTGGGCCCTCACCTTTTCATTCGCCCGCGCCATCCAACAACCCGCCATGGAACTTTGGGCGGGCGAGGAGATTCACGCCGCGACCGCGCAAAGGGCGCTGTACCACCGGGTTCAGTGCAACCGGGCGGCCCGCAGGGGTGAGTATTCGTCCGAGATGGAAAAATCATGAATCGAAGGATGATGACCCGGTTTTCCAGTTTACCTGTGGTCGGACGATGTGGATTTATTCGAAAGATCGGAGACGAATCGTGAATGTTACTTCATTGAAAGTGAATCCATTGAAGCAATTGGGAAAGTTTGGGCAATCCATATGGGTGGATTACATACGGCGGGATCTGATCACCGGGGGCGGGCTCCAGAAACTGATCGAAGAAGATGGACTACGGGGGATGACTTCGAACCCATCCCTATTCGAGAAGGCGATCGGGGAGAGCCACGATTACGACGCGGACATCAAAGCCATGGCAGGTAAGGGAAAAGACGCCAAAGAAATCTATGAGGCGATCAGCCAGCGGGACGTGCAAAGCGCGGCCGACGTATTCCGGCCTCTCTACGACGAGACGGACGGCAAAGACGGATATGTCAGCCTGGAGGTCAATCCCCATCTCGCGCACGATACCCAGACTACGATTCAGGAAGCCCGCCGTTTGTGGGTCGCCTTGGACCGGCCCAACGTTCTTATCAAGGTTCCCGCCACGGCCGAAGGGCTGCCTGCCATCCAACAACTCATCGGTGAAGGAATCAATGTCAATGTCACGCTGCTCTTCGGGTTGCCCCGTTACCGGCAGGTCGCGGAAGCCTGCTTCGCCGGCCTGGAAGCGCGGGCGGCCCAAGGCAAGAGCGTGAAGCGTTTAGCTTCGGTGGCCAGCTTTTTTATAAGTCGTATTGACGCGCTGGTTGATCCCCTGTTGGAGAAGGTTATCGCCGATGGCGGCTATTTTGCGGAATTGGCGAAGAAGGCGAAAGGGCAAGTGGCCATCGCCAGCGGGAAAATGGCCTATCAAATCTACAAGGAAACCTTCGGCAGTAACCGCTTCAAGGAGCTGGCTTCTCAGGGAGCCCTTGTCCAGCGCCTGCTTTGGGCCAGCACCGGTACCAAGAACAAGGCGTACAGCGACGTGAAATACATCGAGGCCCTCATCGGACCGGAAACGGTCAACACGGCC
>Ga0182030_10001557_pt1 | contig 47414 bp, 22 predicted proteins | sample 812S3MmetaG_FD_121299 | JGI IMG/M metagenome (GOLD analysis project Ga0182030, IMG submission 121299) | Permafrost microbial communities from Stordalen Mire, Sweden - 812S3M metaG (Illumina Assembly) | ecosystem: Environmental > Terrestrial > Soil > Wetlands > Permafrost | place: Sweden...
CACCGCCATGTGTCATTTCACACGCTTCGCATGCTCAGCGGTCCTTCAGTGTCCCATCCATTTTGGGACCGCAGCGCTCGGGCGAGTCATTTAGCACACGAAAGGTGCACACCGAATCGCTAAACCTGCATTTTGCGGGATTTGGAGGGGACGTACAGGGGACGCGGCCTCGTCCAATTTCTAGGCGCTTGAATTCGAGAAAGTTATTTTTGAAATCAGCAATGTCCATCATTGGGGCGACCGAGATTCTGCGATCGAGGTTTCCACGGGGAAAACCGTCAGAAATGCCTATTTCTGCAGGCTTTTCTAGGCTGCGCGTTTCTGCGGGATTCCGGGGCATTTGGGGCAGTTTATAGGTTGCAGAGGCGGCGTACAGGCGACAAGAGTGTCATGTCGCCTTCAAGCTCGCCATGCCGTACATCTAGATCCGCAAGCAATCGGACGGCTCTAACTGCTATCCATTGCCGTGAGTTAATCCGCCAGGCCCATGATGAATGCCAGCGCGATGTTGAGGCGGCCTATATCTTTCTCGTCCAGATGCCCAATCCGACGCCCGATCCGTTCGCGCCGAATTGTCACCGGCTTATCGGCCATCACTTGCGATCTCACGCGCAAACCATTGTTTGCTGTTGGATCGATCGTCACGCGAAAATCCGCCGCGTCGCTGAATTCGGACGTCATCTGACACACCACTACCGAAGCATGGGCGGCAGGCAGCGCATCTGTCTGCACAATGACCGCCGGCCTCGGCTTGCCGTAGTCGCCCGTGGCCGCAACTGTCACCACATCTCCGCGGTTCATTGCCCGTCAAATGCCGAGACCGCATCAATCCAATTGAGGGCATCCAACTCCTGCGATCGGTCGAGTCCCGCGACCTGCTTCGCGACGCGTCTGCGGACTGACTTGGAGCGTGCATCGGGTACGATTAGGCGCAACTCGCGCAGGCCACGCGCACTGCGACGCTCACGCATGACCTTCATTCGTGCGGCAGGCGATGCCATAGAATCCTCCTACGTAACGCGTTGCAGCGTAACGCGTTACTTCATCCGAGGCAAGTTCACTCGACCGACAAACCGATTCTGAGGAGACATTCAGGTGACAAGCCGTTTTAGCCGCTCCTGAGTTTACGATTTAATTGGGCGGATTGGCTGCCTCGGTCCAATCCATCATCGGCGCGACGGCGCGCACGGCTCTGGCGGTGTCTATAGCAACACCCGATTGCGATGGCACCAGCGTACATAAGTGTAGATGGCCCATACCCGCGACCAGTAGAGGCCGGGACGCCCCTCGAGAAACGCCTGCCAAAGCCGGTTCACCGCGCCCGGATCCAGCCCGGTCGGTCGCACCAGCACCGCATCGCGCATGGTGCCGTCAATCATCTTGCCAAGGCTGCTGCGCAGCCAACGATCATAAGGCAGTACGAAGCCGGACTTGGGCCGGTCAAACAAAGCCATATCCAAGCCTCGAAGCCCCGCGCGGCGCAGCGCGAGTTTTTTGCGCACCGGCTCGTAGCGATTCGCGCTCGGCAGCCGATCCACCTGCTCGAGCAATACATGATCCACCAAGGGCAGCCGGATCTCGATCGACGCCGACATACTGGTTGCATCAGTATCCCGCAGCAGACGCTCGCCGAGGAACACCCGCTCTTCCAGCGCGCTGATGGCACGGAGCGGTGAGCGCCCCTCGATCTCGGCGCGTAGCTGCGCGCTGAGGCGCGCCGGCAGGCCATAGGCGAGCGCCGGGTTCAACGCACCTCCCAGCAGCTCACGCTGAAACTCCGGCAAAAACAACGCGTAAGCCAGCTGGTAGAGCGCCAGCATATCGCCGCCACTCTCAAGCATCGCGGGCAGCTTGGCCCAGCGGGTCTGCGGCGGAAAGCCGCCGGAGCCAGACTGTAGCAACCGGGCAGCGATCGTACCGAGGGAGCGCTTGAGAGCGCGCGGCATCCAGCCGGTGAGCGCAGACCAGCGCGCGAACACCGGCAGGTCCCGGAACGAGGTATAGCCCCCGAACAGCTCATCGCCCCCGCTACCGACCAGCGCCACCTTGAAGCCTGCCGCGCGTACCGCGTGGGACATGTAATAAGAGTTGAGTCCATCGAAGGTCGGCTGATCCAGGCTATCGAGGGCAGTATCCAGATGTTGCATGAAATCCTGCTCGGTCAGCACCAGCTCCTGGTGACGGGTACCGATGGCTTCAGCGACCTGCCGCGCGATGAGTCCCTCACTGTATTCGGCCTCATCAAAGGCGAGGGTGAAAGTACTGATCTGGGCCGTCGATGCCTTTTGCGCCAGATTGGCGACCACCGAGGAGTCAACGCCGCCAGAGAGAAATACGCCGAGCGGCGCATCGCTGGCCAGGTGCAGGTGCACACTCTCGGCCAGGGCCGAGGCGAGATCCTCCTCGGTGATGGGCGACTGGCTGCCGGACCCGGCCAGTGACCAGTAGCTCTTGCACGTGATCTGCACGCCGCGGGCATCGAATAGCCGTAACTCTCCGGGCATGACGGTTTCGATCTGCGCCACGGCTGTCAGCGGCGCGACCATGAAGCCGTTCCATACCACCGATGCGGCCGCCAACGGGTTGAGCGCAGGCGAACTGATCAGGCCGCTGGCGAGCAGCGCCCGCAGTTCCGACGCAAAGGCCACTGACCAGTTGCCGCGCGGATCAGGATTTCTCACCATATAGAGCGGCTTGATGCCCAGCGGGTCACGCGCCAGCAGCAGCGTGCGCTCGCTAAGGTCCCAGAATGCAAATGCAAACATACCGCGCAGCGCGCTCGTGGCCTGAGCTCCGCGCACGCTCAGCGCGCGCAACATCACTGCCGTATCACCGCTCGATTGAAAGCTGTGGCCGGCCGCCTCCAGTTCGGCGCGCAGCAGCCGGTAGTTATAGATCTCGCCGTTCAACACCACGACGTCCCCGCTCAGCGGGTCCACCATGGGCTGCGCGGCGGCGTTCGACAGATCCAGTATCGACAGGCGCAGATGCGCCAACACCAGGCCCCAGCCCTCGCCATCACCGGCCGACTCCCAGAACCCCTCACCGTCAGGGCCACGATGCGCCATGGCAGCGTTCATGCGCCGTAATGCGCTGCGGTTCTCGCCGTCAATGCGCCCCACTATTCCGGCAATTCCGCACATAGGCTTAACAAATCCCCTGATCCGATGAAGCTATCCGGCAAGCCATGGCGCTCGCCTCGCAGTCTCCGGTTAATTCACCTGGCCTACAGCTCGGCCACGCGGCGCACTACGCTGCCGAGTGCTCACCCACGATCTCAGCCACTGCGCGCTTCTTACCGACCAGCAGCGCACGCCACTGGTAGTGGCGCAGGAAGCGGCGAAACTCCGGATTGGCGTAGCGGGCCTGCTGCTGCCAGGCGCTCCTGAGCCACCCCCATATGATGGCCAGGCTCCCCAGCACATACGGACGCTGATTGAGGCGAGTCAGGGCACTGACAGCAATATAGACGAATCCCGTGCCCATGAAGTACTGGCCGAAGCCATGCCGCATTCTGCCTACGTAGATGCTCTGCTGACTCGAGCCCATGGGCCTCAGGTGTACGAAGCGCAGCTCCGGCTCATTCCAGCTGCAAGCAATCCAGCCATGCATGCGACAGAGGTGGCAATCAATACCGTCCCACATCACCTGGCGCACAAATCCGCCGATCGCCTCGAAGCGATCGATCCGATACAGCTTGGTCATGCCGAGCGACATGTCATCACCATGGCGCTCATCGACCAGACGGCCACCTTCTCTGAGGTAGGACTTGCCGCTGCAGGTGGCAATGCGTGGATCGGCGTTCATGCGTCGGATGAGTATTTCGAAATAACGTGGCGGCAGCAGCAAGTCGAGATCAAGCTTGCAGACAAAATCATAGGCAGACTTGTCAATCGTTTCGTACCCCGAATAGAACGCATCGATGACTCCGGGCCCCACCGCCCGGTGCCCTCGATCCGGGCGCGTAACGATGCTGATCCAATCGAAGCGGGCTGCATACTCGGCCAGTATCTGCGCCGTGGCGTCGGTGGATCCGTCGTCCACGATGATCCACTTGGCGGGTCGCAGCGTCTGCGCAGCCACACTGTCGAGTGTCTGGCGCATAAAAGCCGCTTCGTTGCGACAGGGAGAAATGAGCGCGTATCGATTCATGGTAGGCCTATCAATTCTTCCGCGTACCGCAGCAAATCCGCGCCGGTACAAATCTTAAAGTAGCAGTTTACCGATCCAACCGGCCGCTGCCGAGGGCCACGCTGCTAAATCTAGGCAGCATCCGGAGACCTGCTGAGAGCTTCCATCGCCGGCGTCGCCCCCAACAGCAGGCTGACGGGCTTTGGTCTGGCAACGAAGTAACCCTGCGCGAAGTCCACTCCCAGTTCAGACAGGCTGGCATAGACTTCAGCTGACTCGACCCGCTCGGCAATCGTGGCAATTCCCAAGGCCCCGGCCACCTTGCAGATCGCCTCGATCATGCTGCGATCGACCGCATCATTGTTGATGTTGCCGATGAATTGCCCGTCAATCTTCAGATAGTCCACCGGCAGCGTCTTAAGATAATGGAACGATGACAGGCCACTGCCAAAGTCATCCAGCGCGAAGCGACAACCGCGCTTCTTCAGTTCCTGCATGAAGAACAGCGCCTGCGACATATTCGTGATCACTGCGGTCTCGGTGATTTCAAAGCACAACCCGGAACCCACGTTGGCCGTGTCGATCAGATTTACCACGAAGTCCAAGAAACTGCGTTCACTGAGCGATGTGCCCGAGAGATTCAGAGCGAACAGATAGTCCCGCCGCTCCGCGTGCGCAGCGCAGGCCCCCAGCAACTCGACGGTGCGCTGGACGACCCAGCGATCAATGGTCGAGACGATGTTGTAGCGCTCAGCCGCCGGTATGAACTCCCCTGGCAGCACGAGCTCGCCATCGTCCCCGTGTAGCCGGACCAGCAGTTCGCAGAACGAGGGCATTGGCGGCGCGTCAACGCGGGTCGCCACGATCGGCTGCTGGTAGAGCTCGAGGCGGTTCTCATCCACCGCTCGCGTAACCCGGCTGACCCAGTACATCTCACGATGCCTTCCCGAGACATCACCCGATGCATACAGGTGCACACGGTTTCGGCCGGCATCCTTGGCCGCGTAGCAGGCGATATCGGCTGCGCTCAGCAGACTTGCCACGCTCTCACTTTCACTGGTGATCTCGACCACGCCAATGCTGGCGCCGATGCTGGTTGTGTTCTGCTCCCAGCAGAAGCGGTAGTCACGCACCGCCTGGCGGATGTTATCGGCGATGCGGGCGGCCTGGTCGGCGGAACAGTGCTGCACCAGCACGCCAAATTCATCGCCGCCCAAGCGCGAGATGGTGTCTGCCGCGCGTACGTGCTGTCGCAGAATGCCGGTTACGTCGCGCAACAGGCGATCACCCGCCGAATGGCCGCAGGTGTCGTTCACGACCTTGAACTGATCCAGGTCCACGTACAGGAGCGCATGCGGGCCCTCGCCGTTGCGCGCGCTTTGCACCGAGGCCTGAAGCCGATTGTCGAACTCTCGCCGGTTGATCAGGCCGGTGAGCGCATCGTGGCTTGCCTGGTAGGAGAGCGCGCGCTTGAGCCGTCGCTCCTTGGTCACATCCCGGAACACCACGACTGCCCCCACGGTGCGCCCATTGCGATCACGAATCGGTGCCGCCGAGTCCTGGATCGCAATCTCCTGGCCCAGGCGGTTGACGAGGACACTCTGCTCGGCAAATGCGACCACGCGGTTCTCGCGCAGGCAGCGCAGCAGCGAGTTCTCCAGTTCCTCATGTGAATTCTCATCCAGCAGACGCAGCACCTTGTTGATCTGCTGCCCGCGCGCCTCCGAACCGCTCCAGCCTGAGAGTTGTTCGGCAATCGGGTTCAAGTAGTCAATCCGCCCTTCGCCATCGGTCGTAATGACGCCATCGCCGATTGACTGCAGCGTGACCTGGGCCCGCTCCTTTTCAGCGAACACCGCCTGCTCGGCGCGCTTGCGGGCCGTTATGTCGGCCACGGTGCCCTCATAGGCAATCACGTGCTGCGCATCATCGCGCAGCACGCGGGCACTCTCCAGCACCACCACCTGCTGGCCGTCGCGTCGCCGCAGCTGGGTCTCCGCGTTGTGGATTTCCCCTTCCACGTCAAGGCGGCGCTCGAAGGCAGCACGTTCTGCCGGACTCCAATACAGCATGGAAACGCCGGGCAGCGCGTAAATCTCCTCGGCCGTGACGTAGCCAAGCATCTTTACGAAGGCGGGATTGACGGCCAGGATCTGACCATCGGGCGCGCACTGGTAAACACCCTCGAGGACACTTTCGTACAGACCGCGAAATTTGGCCTCGCTGGCGCGCAGCGCCTCTTCGGCCTGGCGGCGCTCGATGGCAATGCCCGCCAGCCGTGCCGCATGCTGTATGTGGTCGAGATCCTGCTTCGGGGGTGCGCCGACACGCCGGCGATAGATAGTGAGGGCGCCCAGGACGCGGCCGCCCGCGGCTGTAATGGGCACTGACCAGGCGGCACCGAAGCCCGAGGCCTCAATCAGGTCCCGTCGTCGCTGCCAGTACGGACTCTTGGAGACTTCAGAAACTAATACCGCGCGCCCGAGATAGACCGCGGCGGCGCTTGAACCATTGCGCATGTCAATCGGCGTACGCTCCTCGACAGCACGCAGGCGGGCCGGCAGGTGGGCACCAATAACCTCGGCAAACCCCTGGCCATCGGCTCCCAGCTTGCTGATGGCCGCCACGTACTCGCTGCACACTGACTCGGCAAGTGCCACGATACATTCGAGCACTTCTGACAGCGGCGCATCGGCGGCAATTCGCTGAAACACGTTGCGCTCGCCGGCCGTGATGGTCTCGGCCCGCTTGCGTGCGGAGATGTCGGTAATGCTGGCGCGTAGCAGTCGATCCGACCCCGGCAGCGCCATCAGACGCACCTCGGTCAGCGTTTCCTCGCCGCGGGGGTTGTAGTACGACCATTCGAACATCAGGGGTCCGGCCGATGCCCCGCCGGCTTCGAGGCAGCGCGCGGTCAGCTGCGGGAGCACCAGCGCCGCGATTTCAGGACGACTTATCTCAAAGAATCGCAGCGCGTTCTCATTGGCATCCGTACAGTTGCCGGTCACCGCATCGAGCACCACGATGACTTCGGGGGCACTTTCAACCAGCGTCCGGTAGCGGGCTTCACTGTCGCGCAGTGCCCGCTCAACCGCCTGGCGCTCGCTCATGTCGCGCAGGCATATCACATAGACATCGCGCCGCTCGATGCGCACGCGGCTGGCAACCACTTCGGCCGAGAAGGATTGTCCATCCTTGCGCCGCGCCGTAAGCTCGCGCGCCTCGATATCGCGGCCGCCACCACCCTGGGACGCAATGGCTGCCAGACCTCGCTCGATGGACCCTTGAACGGTCAGGCCAGGCAGTAGCGTCGCGATAGACTGGCCAATGATCTCGGTCTGCGAGAAGCCAAAAATCTGCTCGCCCGTCGGATTAAATACACAAATTGCGCCATCCGCCGTGACGGTAATGACCACATCCTTGATGTGATCCAAAATGGCCTGCAGCTGTCCCGGATCCGAACCGGTCAGGCCCACCGAGAAGCTGCGGGCCTCTTCAGCAAGCAACTGCATGGAGCGGACCACACCTCGCCGTTCCTCATCAAACTGCTGGTAGAAACGGCTGACCTGCGGAAGCAGGCCGGCCAAGGTCTGGGCGGTGGACGTCGCCGGACCCAAGGCCGCGAGCTGGGCGCGCAGCTGCGGGTGCAGTTCCTCGATACCCTCGCGCGACCCCGTGGCGCCGACAGCCTCCAGCGGCTGTAGCGTCGGGACCGTGCTCGACATCGAAGTGGTGTTTGACATAACACGGGCAACTGATTGATTAACCAGCAGATCATACGGGGGAGTCCGGGTGGCACGCGTGAGGCAAATCCCGGATCTGTCTGGAACAACGCCGCGCCGGTCAGTGGTTCGGGTCGATGGCAATCAGCGGGATGGAATAGGTCCGGGTGAGCGAACTGCTAGCCGAATCGACCGTCGCGATGGCCTCGAGTGTCAGTACGCCCGCCTGGGTCGGCTGGATGTTGATTTCGATGATCTGCGGGGCTCCCTTGGGCGGCTCGCGGATCTCGACGACAGGGTCGGAATTAAGCTGCAGACCCTCTCCGGGCTTGAGCGCGATCATGATGCGGTCCACGTCCGAATTCGCATCGACGGTAATCGCCAGGTTGATCGGGACGCCCTGGCCCACCAGGGGCCGGTCGGTCACCCGGAATTTCATGCTGATTGGCGTGCCATTGCCGGAACCGGACACCGCCGCAACCATGTCCACATCATCGGGCGTGGACGGTAAGGCACTCTGCGTCCGCGCGGCCGGGACTTTATTCGCCGGGGTAGTGCCTGAGTGACCGCAGGCGGCAAGCATCCCCAAAAGCGCCGAGATCAGCACACTACGGCTACCTGTTGCTAAGTTGCTACGCCACATGCTTTACAAGACTCATTCCATTGAGACTGGGACCATCGGGCGCACACTAACACGGGTGCCGCGCCCGTAGAACGCCTCCCCCGCGGGCGGGTAGACAGCGCTCACAATCCCCTGAAGGGCGGATCCTCGACGGCCGCGCCCTGCTCGGCCAGATCATTGACGTGCTGTTCCCAATAGCGCGCCTCGCCAAACCACGGGAACGCGCGGGGAAATGCCGGGTCTGCCCAGCGCTCGGTAATCCAGGCCGCGTGGTTGAGCATACGCGAGGCTCGCAGAGGCTCGATTAGGCGGATCTCGTGGTAGTCGATGCGTGCAAAGCGCTCGTAGCCGGCCATCAGCTCGCTCCATTGGTGCCCCTGCTCATTCGGGCTCCCGGACAGGAACATCCACAGATCCTGGATCGCCGGTCCGCCCAGGCAGTCATCCAAGTCGACGAATACCGGCCCCTGGGCCTGCCACAGAATATTGCCCAGATGACAATCGCCATGCAGTCGAATGCGACGCACGGGAGCTACCTCACTCCACACTTGGTCAATGGCTTCAATCAGTGCCCCCGACACCTGGGCGTAACGCTCCTCCATGTGGTCAGGCAGGTAGCCCGAATTGAGGACCTGTTCGCGCGCGCGGCGGCCCAGAAGGTCCCCGGCGAGCGTGCGCCGCACGCGAAACGGCCGCAAGGCACCGATCGCATGAATGCGCGCCAGCGTTCGTCCCAGCAATTCCCGTGCTTCCGGCTGGTCCAGATCCGGCGCTCCTCCGGGCCGCAATGGAAAGGCCGCAATGCGAAACTCTTCGACATATCGCAGCGTGGCTCCCTCCAAGGCGATCGGTGCGACCACCGGGATGTCGGCCGCAGCAAGTTCAGTTGCGAAGGCATGCTCCTCGAGTATCTGCTCGTCACTCCAGCGCCCTGCACGGTAGAACTTGAGCACCACCGGCTCGGCATCGTGCCGACCCACGCGATACACGCGGTTTTCGTAGCTGTTGAGCGCAAACAGACGGCCATCGGGATCCAGCCCCAGTGCCTCGGCGGCGCTTAACACCCGATCAGGGCTCAAACCTGCAAATGGTGTCAGTTCGGCGGCACTGTCAGCCACGGCGGGTTTCCGTCGAACGGCGCCTACGCGCGCCGCCCATTAAACCGTCGGCAGCAGCCGGGCGCGCCCTGGCATTTTCAGCATTCAAGACTCCTATCCGCATGAACTGTGCGCCCGCTGCTGGTGAGCATGTCAGTATGCCTTGGTTCGGCTGCTCGAGTCCGGCCGCCTGGCATCGAAAATCAAGCACAGACCGCAGTTCCTTGAGTTCTGTACGCCAGCATGAAATGGTTTGCGGCTAAAATTTGCCCGCTCGCACGGAGCGGGCGCCCGGTGGCCGGGAATGGCCGCGGGTAGTCGCGCGCGGACGCAGTTTAAGAGGAAGCGAAGTATGGCGAATGAGGGGGCGGTCCTGGTTACGGGCGGTGCCGGGTATATCGGCAGCCACGTCGTCCAGCAGCTTCGGGCTCGGGGCGAACGGGTCGTGGTCCTGGATAATCTGACCACCGGCTTCCGCCAGGCCGTATCCGACACCCCGCTGGTGGTAGGCAACGTCGCGGACGCTGAAACCGTCAATCGCATCATCACCGAGCATGCTGTGGGCTGCGTGATGCATTTTGCTGCCAATACTATCGTGCCCGAGTCCGTGCGCGACCCGCTCAAGTACTATGGTAACAATACCTGTGGCACGCGCCAGCTCCTGGAATGCTGTCAACAGCGCGGCGTGCGACAGTTTGTTTTTTCCTCGACGGCTGCCGTCTACGGGATTCCGGCGGGCGGCATTGCCAGCGAAGACAGCCCGCTGGCGCCGATCAACGCCTACGGCACCTCTAAGCTGATGTCTGAATGGATCCTGCGTGATTTGGCTGCCGTGACGGACTTCCGCTTTGTCAGCCTGCGCTATTTCAATGTCGCCGGCTCTGATCCTCAGGGCCGCATTGGCCAGGCGACCCGCAACGCGACACTACTGATCAAGGTGGCCTGTGAGGCCATCGTTGGCAAGCGGCCGTACCTGTCGATCTATGGATCGGACTACCCGACACCTGATGGCACTGGAGTGCGCGATTACATCCACGTGGAGGATTTGGCGCGGGCGCACTTGAATGCGCTGGACTACCTGCGCCGTGGCGGTAACTCAGTGATCCTCAATTGTGGCTATGGGCACGGCTACAGCGTCCGCGAGGTGCTTGAGAGCGTGCAACGAGTGGCGGGCAAGGCGCTGGTGATTCGCGAGGAGCCGCGCCGTGACGGGGACCCCCCAACACTCGTGGCCCGGGCTGATCGCGTGCGCGAACTGCTCGGCTGGCAGCCGCAGCTGGATAATCTCGATACCATCGTGCGCACCTCGCTACGCTGGGAAGAGGCATTGCAGCGCAATCCCTGGTGAGCTTGCACGGCGCTCGGCCGCTGTCTCCGGCCGCAGACAGGTGATCGCTGCAGGTGGCGCCCCCGATATGCCGCCCCTGCTTTAGAATGGGCGGATGCGCAGCTGGCTCCCTACATCGCTGAACGGTTACCTGCTACTCGGCCTGGGGATCATGGCCGTGCCGCTGCTGATCGTCATCTTTCAGGCCACAATTCAGATGAACCGCCTGACGGCCTTCAGCCAGCAGCTGGTCATCGAGAGCGTCGAGCGGACCCGCCTGTCGCAGAGCATGTACGAGGAGATCGCCTCACTGGAGCGGGCGGCCCGCCTCTACCGGGTACTTGGCGATCCGAGCGTACTGTCAAGCTTCCTGGCACACGCCCGACAGCTTGACACGACGCTGCGCGCGCTTCGCAGCCAGATCCAGTCGCCTGAGATTCTGAGTGCTGTCGATGCGCTGATGGACAGCCAGCTACGCATCCGGCGCGCGGTCAACCCGGCCGAGGGTGGGCTCGCGAGCGCGCCGCTTCCTGACTTCGCGCCGCTGACGGATCAGGCCGGGGAAATTGCCACTCAGATCAATCAGCATATCGAGGCTGAACGCGCATCACTCGAGAGTCGCGCCGATCGGGCCCGGCGGGAACTGTACTGGCAGGCATTTCTGCTGGTTCCAGTGTTTATACTGGCAATACTGGCCGTGACCTTGGGGCTGGGACGGCCGTTGCGGCGCATTGACCGCGCGATCGGCGAACTGGGTCGCGGCAACTTCGCCCACGCCATCACCGTGAGCGGACCCGTGGACGTCGAGCGGCTCGGCAGACAGCTGGAGTGGCTGCGCAACAGACTGCTCGATCTGGCGCATGAACGTAATCGCTTCCTGCGCCATATGTCGCACGAACTGAAGACGCCGCTGGCCAATATTCGCGAAGGCACGGAGCTGCTGATGGATGGCGCCGTCGGAGAACTGGGCTCCGGACAGCGCGAGGTCACTTCGATCCTGCAGGAGAACGGGATCAAATTGCAGCGCATGATCGAGAATCTGCTCTCCTTCAGTGCCTGGCAGAGCAACAGTCTTGGCCTGGATCCATCGGAATTCCGCATCAGACCGCTGGTCAAGCAGGTGCTCGAGAACCAACAGCTCACCCTGGTGTCGCAGCGTGTACGCCTCGACGTGCAGATTGAAGATGTGGATCTGTACGCCGACCGGGGCAAGATGCGGCTGATCCTTGAAAATTTATTGTCGAACGCGATCAAGTACACCCCGCGTGGCGGCGCCATTCACCTGCGCGCGCGACGGAAGGCCGCGGACCTGATACTTGAGGTGGCCGATACCGGTGCAGGAATCCCGAAACAGGATCGCGCCCAGATCTTCGATGCCTTCTATACCGGACGCTCACCGGGCGGACGCGTCAAAGGTACCGGCATTGGGCTGTCGGTAGTGCATGAGTTCGTCAACGTCCATCAGGGCACGATCGAAATCGTCGATGGCGAATTCTCTGGCGCCCACTTCCGTATTCGGCTGCCCCTCAAGGCGCAACCGCCTACCAATCCTCCGGCCGCCGATGAGACCGGCAGGGCCCATGCGGCATAGCCTCGCTTTTTTGAGTCTGGGCGCGACGCTGCTGCTGGTCGGCTGCGCCTCGTTGGCCCCCACACGGAGCCCCGAAGATACCGAACGCGCCGCCACGCCGCCGGTGGATCGCGACACCACGGTGGCCCTGATTCTCGCCGACACCATCCAGACGCTTCAGCGGCTGGCTAAGGCGAGCCCGGCCGAACAGGCCGAGATCGTGGCCGCCGGCCGGGCGGCCTACGAACGAGCGCCGCTCGGCAGTGCGCAGCTTGGCTATGCCCTGGAACTGGCCACGCCGGGCCATGATGCCCGCGATCCCGAACGCGCGCGCCAGCTACTGCGGGAGCTCGCCGCACAACCCGAGCGCCTCGCGCCGGCCGAGCGCGCGCTCGGGCTGCTGGAGCTGGCGCAGCTCGAGCGCGAGCTCGGCCTCAAAGCCGAAAACGACCGCCTGCAGGCGGCCGATGAGCGCGACAGCCGTGAACGACTCTCGGCTGCTTCGCGGCGCTTGCAGGCCGAGATGGATGAGAATGCCAAGCTCCGGCGTCAGGTCGAAGAAGCGCAGGCCAAGCTGGATGCGATCGCGAAGATCGAGCGCAATATCACTGAACGCAAGAGCACCAACGAGGTCAAAACCCCATGAATCTACCCTCCAAGCGCAAGGCCAGGATTCTGGTAGTCGACGATGATCCAGGACTGCTGCGGCTGCTCACGATCCGCCTGCGCGCCGAAAATTATGAAGTCGAACCCATGGAGAACGGCGCGCAGGCCCTTGCCGCCGCCAGTCGTTTCCGTCCCGATCTGGTGATTTCCGACCTGCGGATGGACCAGCTCGATGGCATCGGCCTGCTCAAGGAACTGCAGATACGCTGGCCCGGTCTGAAGGTGATCCTGCTGACCGCGCACGGCACTATTCCGGATGCTGTGCAGGCGACCCAGATGGGGGCCTTTGGTTTCCTGACCAAGCCAGTTGAGAAGCAGGAACTGCTGGCGCAGGTACAAAAGGCCCTGAAGATCTCGGGCTTTGCCGAAAGTGGCGACGATTGGCGCGCCGACTTCATTACACGCAGCGCCCTGATGGAGGAGAAACTCGCGCAAGCTCACATGGTGGCCGGAACCGAAGCCCGAGTGCTCATCACCGGCGAGAGCGGGACCGGCAAGGAACTCATGGCCCGCGCGATCCATAAGGCGAGCCCCAGGCGCAACAAGCCGATCGTCTCGATCAACTGCAGCGCCATTGCCGAAAACCTGCTGGAAAGTGAGCTTTTCGGGCACGCCAAAGGTGCGTTTGCGGGTGCGCTCAGTGATCATCGCGGATTATTTCAAGCTGCCGAGGGCGGCTCGCTGCTGCTCGATGAGATCGGCGACATGCCGATGCGTCTGCAGGTCAAACTACTGCGGGTACTGCAGGAAAATCTGATTCGGCCGGTGGGCAGCTCGGATGCCATTCCGACCAACGTGCGCGTAATGTCGGCGACACATCGCGACCTGCAACAGCAAATGGCCCAAGGCCAGTTTCGCGAAGATCTGTATTACCGGCTCAATGTGGTGCACATCGAGATGCCGTCCTTGAGTCGCAGGCGCGAAGATATCCCGCTGCTGGTAGCCCATTTCCTGGCGGAGATTGCTCAGGAAACTGGCGTTCGAAAAATCTACGCTCCGGAGGCGGTTGAACTGCTGGCAACCAGTGATTGGCCGGGAAACATTCGCCAGCTGCAAAATGTGGTGCGCCAGAACTGCGCTCTGGCGCAGACGCCGATCATACCGGTCGAGCTGGTGCAGCAGTCCCTGGGTGCACCGCAGGCCAAGCTGCCCTCCTTCGATGAGGCACGCGATGAATTCACTCGCAGCTACCTCTCGCAGATCCTGCAGATTACCGGTGGCAATGTCAGCCAAGCGGCGCGCCTGGCAAAGCGCAATCGCACCGACTTCTACAAGCTGCTCGGGCGGCACCAGCTGGTGCCCGATGACTTCAAGGATCGCTGATCAGTAAGCCTTATCGTCGCGTACCATCAGCCCGACCGTGCGTGCCAGAATCTTGCAGTCCAACCACAGCGACCAGTTTCTAATGTAATCCAGATCGTAACGGATGCGGGCATCCATCTTCTCCAGCGTATCGGTCTCGCCGCGCATGCCATTGACCTGCGCCCAGCCCGTGATGCCCGGTCGTACCTTGTGGCGAATCATGTAACCGCTGATCAGCTTGCGGTACAGTTCATTGTGGGCTACAGCATGCGGCCTGGGACCCACCAGGCTCATCTTGCCGGAGATTACATTGACAATCTGCGGCAGCTCATCAAGTGAAGTGCGCCGCAGAATCCTGCCAACCGCGGTCAGCCGATGATCATCGCGCGACACCTGCGTTACCACGGGGCCGTCTTCGCACACCGTCATGCTGCGAAATTTGAAGATTTGTACGGTCTCGCCGTTCAGGCCGTAGCGCCGCTGCTTGAACAGCACCGGCCCAGGTGAAGTAAGCTTAATGGCAACCGCAATCAGCAGCATGAGCGGCGCGGCCAGCAGCAGCGCCAAGAATCCTGCACCCAGATCGAACGCGCGCTTGCGCAGCGCCGACATACCGTGGAACGGGCTTTCGATTACCGCGAGCGCCGGGATCCCGTGGATCTCGATGCAACGAGGCTGCACCAGATCGAGCGCCAGGATATTCGGCACGAAATACACCGAGGCGGTTGTGTCCCGCAACTGACTCACCAGTTCGGCAATCCGTGGTGCGCTCGAGATCGGCAAGGCAATGTAAATAACGTCCACGGCGTGGCGGCGTACAAATTCGCCCAGGCCCGAACAGGCGCCGGCCCATTTTCCTGGCGGTACCGGAGGCAGCCGGCCCTGCGCACGAAAATCAAAAAATCCCATGAACCCATCGTCGCTGCTGCCGAGCGCCACCCGCTTGGTAAGTTCGAGTCCGACCTCGGTCGCGCCAATGATCACGTGACGGTGGCCGGCGCGATGGGTGCACCACCAGCGCGCAAACTTCAAGGCGCCATGGTTCGACAGCAGCAGGGCAACTGGCGCCAGGACGAACCAGGCCAGCAGTGCGCCCGGTGTCACGACGCCCGGCAGGTTCAATGCCGCAGCGAGCACGGTGGTCAAACCGAACAGGCAACACAATTCAAACAGCAATCGCCACTGCGTTGGCAGCGACTGTACCTGCCCACGGCCGTTGGTGCGTAGGTGCGGCGCGCTTAAGACCCGGCTCGCAATCAGCAGCACCACCACGCCGAAAGCCAGAGACTGCGGGTTGAGCGCCAGCCCGTAGACCCAGCGGCACACTGCCAGGATGCCGACTGCCACCATCGGGCCGGTTATTCTCTTGACCACTGTGACGGTGGGCGCTTCCGTGCTTCCGAACTGGAATGCTTTTTGACAAATAGAGCCATCGGAGAGCAACTGCGAGGCAGCGCGAGCGGGCGCGGTCGCCGGCCGCGGTGCATAGTGCACCTGTGCCGCGGCGCTCGCATCTTCAGCAGTCTCGTTGACGCGGGGGCCTCGCGCCTGAGGTGCCACTCTTGTTCGATGTGTGTTCAACACCCCAGTCTGCACTCCAAACCGCGTGCCAACGCAATCAGCGCCTCGCGTGGCAAAAAACCACTACTTAGATAAAGCCACTTCGATGACTTGCGGCATTGTAGGGCCAGCGCGCACCGATATGTGACCTGTACTACAATTGCGCAGCGCCCCTAAAACCACACTTTTTATCATTAGGAAACTCTCTAACGTGAATGTCAAACAGATGTTGACTGCGGCCGCGTTATGTAGTGCGGCGCTGCGGAAAAACAATGTTGTTTTTATCGCACTTCTCCCGCTGTTGGCACCTGCGGTAGTCATCGCGCAGGTAAACATCAACGCCAGCGCGACCGGCCGTTACGAGGAGAGCACCAACCTGTTTGCCGCCGAGGGCGGCTACCCGATTGCAGGTGTCATTCTTACGCACCCGGGGGATTCCTATTACGCCTACGGCGGCCAGTTCGCTGTCAGCGATCTCGTGTCGCAACAAAAACTGTTCGCCGACGTCACGGCAACTCAATACCGCTACGATACTTACGATGATTTGAATCACGATGACTACAAGCTCGACGGTGGCTTGAACTGGAAGCTGGGTCTGGCACTCGATGGGACGCTCGAGGTCACGCGGACGCATCTAATGGTCCCGTTCGTCGATGTGATTCAGTTGGTCCCGGCCCTGCAGACCGAGCAGCGCGAGACTGCGGTCGTGGGCTGGCTGATCAATCCGGAGTGGCGCATCGAGGGGACCGGCTATTACCGCAGCGTCGATGAGCCGCTGGTGGTGGCGCCGGATTTGCATCTGACGGAACGCTCCGGGTTGGCGACGCTCACCTACCTGGGCGAAGGGGCGCTTACCTCTGGTTTAAGTGCCGGTTATCTGACCGGCGACTTCACCGGCACCAACGGGACCTTCAACCCGGCCTATGAACAGACCAGCTTCGGCCTGGTTGCCAATTACGCAGCGAGCGGCCAATCCGTGTTTAAGGGCGCTGTGGGTTACACACGCCGCACTTCCCCGGATGCCATCGATGCCATCTCCGGCATTACGGGTGCTCTTGATTACAAGAATCAGTTGACCGGCAAGACCTCTGTGGACCTGACGCTGAGCCGGCAGATCAACGCCTATGTCGCCAACGGCGGATCGGTGATCAGTGACGTTGCGGGTCTGAACGTGAATTGGCAGGCCACTTACAAGATTAATGTGATAGCCGGCTACAACTGGACCTACTACGACTTGCCAGGTCAGGGCAATAACCCAGTGGGCTCAGACCGACATGACTATTTGCAGTACGCATCGCTTGTCGTTGACTACGCGGTGCTGCGCTGGTTGGAACTCAAGCCCTATGCGAATGTACTGACGCGACGCTCCAACCTGATCGGCGGCGATTTCAACGCCACGGTGTACGGCATTTTCGTGACTCTCAACTGGCAGAGCCCCCCTTAGGAGCTACGGCCGCGGGGCAGTGAACGGCAATTGTGCCCCGCACCCTGCCGGGCCCGCTACCTACCAATCGACGAGCGATAGTGAGGATGCGCGGCACCTGTGCGAGCGGCTCACCCGCCGCCGACGGCATGAGCTCCTTCCGCTCTTTGCGGCATGACGGCAGAGATCCAGAGTTGTCTGAGCAGCACAGAGTCCGCGTTATCGTGCGCGCCATCACAGATTCACCGCCCGAGTGTGCGAGCAGGGGCGGAATCCCGGATTGCCGTCGGCGCTGCGTGCCGGTATTTGCGACAATGCGGACTATGCCGGCGCGCGGGCCGTGATATGGTTTAAAAGCACGCTGGAGGGCGATCGCGTAATTTGCGGCCCAAGCTCTTTACGCGACTCAGCTATGGATGAACACACTTACCAGCCCATCATGCGGTTAGCGGCGCGGTCGCGCCAGTACCGAGCAGGCCCACTGTCGGAGTCCAAATGACCGAGCCTGTTCTATTTCAAAAGAGCCTGCTCATCGCGCTGATGACGGCACTGCAGACGGTAACAGCACCGATTGTCGCCATAGCCTCGCTGTTCATAACCTCCGGTTACTGGCACCTGTCCTTTGTCGACTTTCCCGGCACGCTGACCGTAGTCATTACGCTCGCGTTTCTCGTCCTGGTGCGCCCGCCGCTCGATGTGTCCAAGGAGCTTGGCCTGCGCCACCTGCGGCTGGTGATTGCCGTCATGATCCGGTGGATCTTCCTGATCGGCGTGCTGATTGCGGTCGGTTACGCCACTCACTCGCTGAATGCCTATCCCAAGGTAGCGCTACTCACGTGGTTCCTGTTCACACCGGCACCGATGCTGATCGCGGCCATCCTGGTCCATGGAATCATGCGCGGCCTGTTGATCGCAGCTGCGGGCAATCGTCATGTGATCATTGCCGGGTACAACGCCACCAGCCTCGACCTTGCGCGGCGCCTGCAAGACAAAAGTGTGCTGCACCTCAAGGTCGAGGGATTCTTCGATGACCGGGCCGCTGATCGCCTCGATGTGGCCTCTGATGCCCGGTTGCTCGGCAGGCTGACCGAGCTGGGCCCGTATACCAAGCAGCATGCCATTGATGTCATCTTCATTGCGCTGCCAATGCGCCACCTCAAGCGCGTCGTGGATCTGCTCGATGATCTGCGCGATACGACGGCCTCGATCTATTACGTGCCGGATATCTTTGTGTTTGATCTGATTCAGGCCCGCTCGAGCGAGCTACTGGGCATCCCGGTAGTGGCCATGTGCGAGACCCCGTTTCACGGCTACCGTGGTGTCGTAAAGCGGGTCTCGGATCTCACGCTGACGCTGGGCGTGCTGCTGCTCAGTTCCCCAATCTTTCTGATCGTCTCGCTCATGGTGCGACTGTCTTCGCCGGGGCCGATCATATTCAGGCAGCGCCGCTATGGCCTCGACGGCCGCGAAATCATTGTCTACAAGTTCCGGACCATGACGGTCACGGAAGATGGCGATCAGGTACGGCAGGCGTCAAAGACCGATACGCGCGTCACACCGGTTGGAGCCATTCTGAGGCGTACCTCCCTCGATGAGCTGCCACAGTTGTTCAACGTGCTGCAAGGACGCATGAGCCTGGTCGGACCGCGACCCCATGCGGTGGCTCATAACGAACTCTACCGCAAGCTCATCAAGGGCTACATGGTCCGCCACAAGGTGCTGCCAGGCATTACGGGGCTGGCTCAGGTCAGCGGTTGCCGTGGCGAAACGGCGACGCTCGAGGCCATGGAGGCACGGGTCAAATATGACCTGGATTATCTGCGGCATTGGTCACCGATGCTCGATATCAAGATCCTGTTCAAGACCGCCTTCAAGATGTTTCGGGACGACCAGGCGTACTAGCGCGAAGCCCGACGACACAAAGCCGTCGTGAAAGCGAAAGCGTCCCTGCAGGGGCTGGTAATGCTCAGCCACTAACTGCAGCGGACGAGCCGGGCGCACCACGTAGCGGCCGGCATCGAGCTGCCAGCTATCGGGTTCAATGCTGATATCGGTGAATTCCAGCCATTCGGCGGTGATCGGATACTGGCATTTGTAGAACGCCTCCTTGGCCGAGAAGATCAGCGATGCCGCGCGCACGCGCCCCGCGGGTGCAAGTGCATGGAGCAGCGCCAGCTCCTGCGCGGTGCAGATCTGCGGCCACAATTCGGCCCCGACCGCAGCGCTGGACTCCGTATCGAGGCCCAGCCCCGCAAATTGGGTTTGCAGCCCAACCACTGCAGCGCAGTAGCCCTGGGTATGGGAGATGCTGCCCACGGCAGCCGCCGGCCAGAGTGGCTGGCGGTCACGGGCCGAGAGCAGCGGGAAATTGTGAATCCCAAGCTCGGCCAGCGCCCGGCGCGCGCACAGCCGCCCGGCGGCAAACTCCTGGACGCGCTTGGGCGCCGCGCGATCCACACAGCGGCGCTCGGCTTCACTCAGCAGCGCCGCATCGCCTGCCGTGCGCAGTTCAGCGGCCCGGACGCCCGCAGGGAACAGTGACAAGATCGCTTCGGAAGGCTCGGCCGGGTTGGGAGGCGCGTCGTCGGCACTGCTCATATGCGCGGCCTGCGACGCAAACGGCCGCGAAAACCGGGCAGCTGGTCCAGCGGAGCAATCGGCATAGGCTGTGTGTTTGGAAGGTGGTCCCGCTGGGCACTATAGCTGCCGGATGGGGCCAGGAGTGAACCAGACGGCAATGCCTGCCTTGGCAGGCAATTGCCCAAGCACCAGACTATCTAAGTCGTTGACCTTGAAGCGCAAATGCCCGGCGGAAGGATCGGCTCGGAGCCCCAAACGTGACGCAGTTCTCACTTTTGAGTCTTGGTCGAGCTCGGGTGGCTGATTCACGTCCCAACCGGGCGGCAATGACGATATTTGAGCTAGGAAGATCGGCGAAAATAGTACGCTCCGTAGTCGCTTTGGCTCCCGGCCGCAGCAGAAGGCTAGATGTCGCAATCTGTGTCAATTTCAGCAGCATTCGAGCACGCGAGCCGGCGCTTCGCTGACCGCGTCGCCCTGGAATGCGATGGCGCTCAGCTCAGCTATGCCGAACTGGCAGCCCATGGCGATCGTATCGCGCGGAATCTACGTGCACGCGGGGTCGGTCGCGGTATGACGGTCGGCCTCTATGCCCAGCGCTCGCCGGCGACCATTGCCGCGATTCTGGGCATCCTCAAGGCCGGCGCCGCCTATCTGCCGCTCGATGCCGGGTACCCAAATAACCTGTTGCGATTTATCGTCGAGGACAGCGCGCCGTGTTTGATGCTGGTGCAAGACTCACTGCTGGCGCAGCGTAGCGACGGCGTATTTTGGGGCGGCGAAGCGGTGGATATTGAGACCTTGTTTCGCAGCCTGGACCCTGTCGGCGGCGACAGCGAGCTGCCCGCAGCCGGCCCCGAAGATGTCGCCTACATCATGTACACCTCCGGCTCGACCGGGCGGCCCAAGGGCGTTGTGATCCCGCATCGCGCGGTGCTGCGCCTGGTGATCGACAATGACTTTGCGGATTTTGGCCCGGATCAGGTCAACCTGCAGCTTGCGCCGCTGTCCTTTGACGCCTCGACGTTTGAGATCTGGGCGGCGCTGCTCAATGGGGGCAAGCTGGCGATCCTCTCGGCAGCGCACCCGTCGCTCGATGACATTGCAGCGGCGATTGCCGGCTACGGCGTGACCACTCTGTGGCTGACCGCCGGGCTGTTTCACCTGATGGTCGAGCAGCGCCTGGAAGCACTGCAGCCGCTGCGGCAACTGCTGGCTGGCGGCGACGTACTTTCACCAGCCCATGTCGCGAAGGCCTTGCGCGCTCTGCCGCAGTGCCGATTGATCAACGGCTATGGCCCGACCGAAAACACCACCTTCACTTGCTGCTACACCATACCGCGCGATGCTGCGGACACTGGCCCGATACCGATCGGACGCCCGATCGCGCATACCCGGGTCTATATCCTTGATGAGTTGATGCGTCCGGTCCCGGACGGTGAGCACGGCGAACTCTATGCGGGGGGCGCCGGCGTCGCGCTGGGCTACCTGAATCGCCCGGAGCTCACCCACGAGCGATTCATCAGCGATCCGTTCGTTCCCGCGCCCGGTGCGCTGCTGTACCGCAGCGGCGATCGCGTGCGCCGGCGCGCAGACGGCAATATCGAGTTCATGGGCCGGGTGGATCGGCAGGTCAAGATCAATGGCAAACGCATCGAACTCGATGAGATCGAATCCCGTTTGCGAAGCAGCGGCCTGGTGCAGGACGCTGCGGTCACCTGCGTCGATACGGCCGCGGGCCAGCGATACATCGCCGCTTTTGTCACGATACCGGATGGCAAGACCGCCTCGGTTGCAGCGCTGCGGGCCTACCTGCGGCAGGAACTGCCCGACTACATGATTCCACCGACGATCATGCTGCTGGAGGCGTTTCCGCTATCGCCCACCGGGAAGGTTGATCGCGCGCATCTGCCGGCGCAGCTGGTTGCGACCGATCCGCAACCGCGCCGAGCGGCCCAGAATGAACTCGAGTCAAAGCTCCTGCAGATCTGGATCCAGGCCCTTGGCCGCAGCAATATCGGTGTGGACGATAACTTCTTTGATTTGGGCGGCACTTCGCTCCAACTGATGCAGGTGCACGCGATCATTCGCTCCACCTTGGCCTCGCAGCTGACGGTCGTCGAGATGTTCCAGTTTCCCAACATCAGCGCCCTAGCCAAGCACCTGGCTCCCGGCAGCGTAGGAGCTGCCCCCTCATTGAGCGCACAGGAGCGCGCCCGCAAGCAGCATGCGGCACTCGGCAATCGGCGCTCGGCCCTCAAGGTGCGCCCGCAGTGAGCGACGCGCCAGCAACAGAAGACACTATGGATCGGCCGCAAGATGCCGTTGCGATCATCGGCTTGGCCGGACGTTTTCCGGGCGCCGATACGGTCGAACAATTCTGGAGCAACCTGTGCGCCGGCGTGGAATCGATCAGCCGTTTCAGCGAGGCGGAACTCGAGGACAGTTTCAGCGACGAGATCCGGCGCGCCAGCAATTTTGTCAAGGCACGCCCGATTCTGGAAGGCGTTGATCAGTTCGATGCGGAATTCTTCGCCATGCACGCCCGGGAGGCCGAGCTCACCGATCCGCAACAGCGGCTGTTTCTCGAGTGCTCCTGGCAGGCTCTGGAAGATGCCGGCTACGACCCGGCCAAATATCGCGGCGCCATCGGCGTTTTTGCCGGTTGCAGCATCAACACCTACTTCCTGCAAAATGTTTGTAGCAATCGGCAGCTGATTGAGGAGTTCACCAGCAGCTACCAGGTCGGCTGCTATCCGATGCTGCTCGGGGCCGGCCACGATTTCCTTGCCACACGGGTGTCCTACAAGCTCGACCTGAAAGGGCCAAGTGTGACGGTGCAGAGCGCCTGCTCGACCTCGCTGTTGGCCGTGGCGCAGGCCTGCCAGAGCTTGCTGCTTTATCAGAGCGACATGGCGCTGGCCGGCGGCGTATCGGTGACCTTCCCGCAAAAGCGCGGCTACCAGCACCTCGAAGGCGGCATGGTCGCGGCCGATGGGACTTGCCGCCCGTTTGATGCCAAGGCGACCGGCACCATATTTGGCAGTGGGGCCGGCGTCGTGTTGCTCAAGCGACTGCAGGATGCCATCGATGACGGAGATCACATCTATGCGGTGATCCGTGGGTGCGGCGTCAATAATGACGGCGCCGGCAAGGTGGGGTTTACGGCACCGAGCGTCGATGGCCAGGCCGCTGCAATTGAACTGGCGCACGCCACCGCCGGCGTCGATGCCCGCTCGATCAGCTATGTCGAGTGTCATGGTACGGCCACCCCGCTGGGGGATCCGATCGAAGTCGCCGGTCTGACGAAGGCATTTCGCGCCAGCACCGAGGAGCGGCAGTTTTGTGCTCTGGGCTCAGTCAAGTCCAACATTGGTCACTTGGACGCGGCAGCCGGTGTCGTCGGTCTGATCAAGACCGCCATGTCCCTGAAGCATGCCATCCTGCCAGCCTCGCTCCACTACGAGGAGCCCAATCCGCAGATTGCCTTTGCCGAGACGCCGTTCTTCGTTAACGCCCGACGTACCGAGTGGCCGGCAGGCCCGGGGCCGCGCCGCGCCGGGGTCAGTGCCTTTGGTCTGGGGGGCACCAATGTGCACCTCGTGCTGGAGGAGCCGCCACCCGCAAGTGCTCGAGCGCAACCGCCGCTGGCCGCCGGCTCGCTCATCGTGCTCTCGGCGCGAAGTGCGAACGCGCTGGAGGCAGCGCGTGCGAATCTGGCCTCCTATCTGCAGTCGCATCCGCAGGTCCCGTTGACCGACATCGCCTATACCCTCCAAGCAGGCCGCCGCGCCTTTGAGCACCGCTTGAGCATTGTGGGCCGTAACCCGCAGGAGGTCATTGCACGGCTGCAGGGCAGCGGGCCCGCCTACCTCCGTCAGGCCAAATCGGGGCGTGGCCATGGAGTCGCCTTCATGTTTCCTGGGCAAGGCGCCCAGTACCCCGACATGGGGCGCGATCTCTACGAATCGCAACCTCAGTTCAGGCAGCACATGGATCGCTGCCTCGAGATCCTGAAGCCGCTGCTCGAGGAGGACCTGCGCACGCTGCTTTATCCGTCCGGTGCGGCGCAGGCGGCGGGCGAGCGACTGAAGTCAACGCTGGCGGCGCAGCCGGCTATCTTTGCAGTTGAATATGCCCTGGCAAAGCTCTGGATGAGCTGGGGCGTGCAGCCACAGGCCATGCTCGGGCACAGCATCGGCGAATTCGTCGCCGCGGTACTGGCAGGGGTCATGCAGCTTGAGGATGCGCTGGCGCTCGTCGCCAAGCGCGGCCAATTGATGCAGGCGCTGCCGGCAGGCGCGATGCTGGCGGTGCGCCTCCCCGAGAGCACGCTGGTGCCGCTGCTCGGCCCCGATCTGGCGATCGCCGCCATCAATGGACCGTCACTGTGCGTGGTATCCGGTCCGCATGCAGCCATCGAAGCGCTGGAGCAGGTCCTGCAGAGCCGCGGTGTGATCGGTCGGCGATTGCACACCTCGCATGCCTTCCACTCGGCCATGGTTGATCCGGTGATTATCCCGCTGCGCGAGCATGTGGCGAAGATCAAACTCAGCGCGCCCTCGCTCCCCTACGTCTCGTGCGTGAGCGGTACCTGGATACTCCCGGAGCAGGCCACTTCTCCCGATTACTGGGCGCGTCACGCCCGCCTGCCCGTGCGTTTTGCCGATGGCGTGGCGACGCTCGCCACGCCGGAGACCGCAGTTTTGCTGGAGATCGGACCCGGTAATGCGCTCTCGACCCTCGCGCACCAAAGCCTGCAAGGCCGTGACATCGCCATCATCACCTCGCTGCAGGATGCTGCGAGGGAGCAAAACGATGCCGAATGCTTGCTCGATGCCCTGGGGCGCCTGTGGGCCAACGGCGTACAACCGGACTGGCGCCAGTTGTACGAGCGGCCGCCCGCTCGGGTAGCTCTGCCCACCTACCCGTTCGAGCGTAAACGACATTGGATTGAACCGCCGCGACAGCTGCGGTCCAGCGGTGCGCCCGCAAACGCCCATGACGCGCCCGCGGCCGAGCGGGCGGCAGCTCAAGACCCCATCGTGACTCCCTATACCCAGGATGCGAGTGCAATGACTCAGCCCCCGCTTGTCGATCGCGCCGGTGAAGTCCGTACGGCAATCGCGCAGATACTTGAAAACCTTTCGGGCGAGCCGCCCTCATCCATCGATGGTCCTGCAACCTTCCTTGAGATGGGCTACGACTCACTGTTCCTGACGCAGGTCGCGCAAAAGCTGCAAAATCAGTTCAAGCTGAAGATCACGTTCCGCCAGCTGCTGGGCGACTACTCGACGATTCCGCTGCTGGCACGCTTTATCGCCGAGCAGCTGCCACCGCCGGCTGCGGCGCCCCTGGCCGCCACAGCCTCGCCCGCTGCCGCCGCTCGCACGGCGCCGGCAGTGGCGCTGCAGGCAGCGGCCGGAAGCGGCGCAAGCAGTGCCATGGAAACCCTCTTCCGTGAGCAGTTGCAGGCGATGACGCAGCTGATGAACCGCCAGTTTGAAATCCTGCAGGGCACCGGAAGCCCAGTGGTCTCCGCCGCGCCCGCCCTCGCCGCGGCAGCGCCTCCGCCTGCTGGCCGCCCGGTGACAGCCGCGCCGGAGTCAGTGCCGGCTCCCGAGCAGCGCGGCTCGCGCTTTGATGTCTACAAGCCGGTCAAGAAATCTGCCGACTCCGGCCCGAACCCGGAGCACCAGGCGCATATCCAGGATCTGGTTCGTCGCTATTCGCAGCGCACCGCCGGCTCCAAGCGCCTGACTCAGGCCTATCGCCCGGTGCTGGCGGATCCGCGGGCCGCCGCAGGATTTCGCGTCGAGTGGAAGGATATGGTTTACCCGATCGTGTGCGAGCGCTGCGCCGGGTCCAAGCTCTGGGACGTGGATGGCAACGAGTACGTGGATCTGGTCAATGGCTACGGGCAGACCGCGTTTGGGCACGCACCCGATTTTGTGGTCAAGGCCGTCAAGGAGCAGCTCGAGCGTGGCTTTGCGATTGGTCCGCAGTCGGAACTCGCCGGCAAGGTCGCAACGGCCTTTGCCGAAATGACCGGCAACGAACGCGTGACTTTTTGTAACACCGGATCCGAGGCAGTCATGGCCGCGATACGCATCGCGCGCACCGTGACCGGTCGCGACAAGGTCGTGATATTCAACGGCGACTACCACGGACAGTTTGATGAAGTGCTGGTCAAAGGAGTTCAGCGCGTCGGCGCCGAACCGCGCTCGATGCCGGTGGCACCGGGCATTCCCGCCTCCTCCGTCCAGAACATGATCGTGCTCGACTACGCCACACCCGCCACGCTGCAGTGGGTGCGCGAGCATGCTGAGGAACTCGCTGCCGTCATAGTCGAGCCGGTCCAAAGCCGCCATCCCAGCCTGCAGCCATTTGAATTCCTGCGTGAAATCCGCGCGATTACCGAACAGTCAGGCACGGCGTTCGTCATGGACGAGGTCGTGACCGGATTTCGCGTCCACCCGGGCGGCATACAGGCAGTCAGCGGCATCAGAGCGGACCTGGCCACTTATGGCAAGGTGCTAGGGGGCGGCTTGCCGATTGGCATCCTGGCGGGCAAGGCCAAATTCATGGACGCCCTCGACGGCGGCCAGTGGCAGTTTGGTGACGACTCATTCCCGGAGGTCGGCGTGACCTTCTTCGCCGGCACTTTTGTCCGCCATCCGCTGGCGCTCGCCGCAGCCTGGTCGGTGCTGCAGCATCTGAAATCCCACGGCTCCCAGCTGCAAGAGCAACTGGCGCAGCGTACCGCAGCCCTCGCCGCACAGCTCGGTAAACTGTTTATCCAGTATGGCCTGAGCGCCAAGATTGAAACCTACTCGAGCTGGTTTTACTTCAATGTGCATGCGGATCATCCACTCGCGGTGCTGCTCTACTATCACCTGCGTCTGCGGGGCGTACACATCCAGGACGGATTTCCCTGCTTCTTAACGACCGCGCACTCGGATGCCGATATCAAGCATATTGTCGAGGCCTTTAAGGAGAGTCTCGAAGCGCTGCAGTCGGCCGGAATTCTCGGTCGATCACATCCAGCCGCCAGCACGGCAGCATCGAGCAGCGCTGCAATCCCCGCGCCGAGCGCCGTGCCGCTTACCGAGAGTCAGGTTGAAATCTGGCTGTCAGCGCAGATGGGCGATGAGGCTTCCTGCGCCTTCAACGAGTCGGTGACTCTGCGAATGCATGGCACGCTCAATCAGGAAGCGCTGCGCGCAGCGTTTGACCGGATTATTGCGCGACACGATGCGCTGCGTTCTACATTCAGTGCTACCGGCGAAGAGATCAACGTACTGCCGCAGCTGCGGCTTGACTTTCCGCTCATCGATTTGCAGGACCGCGGCACGGCAGAGAGTGAAAAAGCCCTTGGGGACCTGCTGCTGGACAATGCCCGGACAGCGTTCGATCTGGTCAACGGCCCATTGATCCGCGCGCAACTGGTCCGCCTTGCGCCAGACCAGCATGCCTTCGTGCTCACTGCGCACCACATCATTTGTGATGGCTGGTCATTCAACGTCATCGTGAATGAATTTGCGGAAATCTATGCCGCACTGTGTCGTGGCGAATCCGCCCAACTGGATGAGCCGCTGCAGTTCAGCAGCTACGCCCGCGCCCAGAAGCAAGCGGACCCCGCCGCAGTGGCAGAGACAGAAGCGTTCTGGCTGAAGGAATTTGCCGAGTCGGTGCCGCAGCTGGAACTGCCAACCGACCGGCCGCGGCCGGAGATGAAATCCTACAACGGCGCCAGTCGCTGCCGGCGGATAGATGCCGCGCTCCATCAGGCAGTAAAAAAGGCCGGTGCACGCCAGGGCAGCACCCTGTTCGTGACGCTGCTGGCGGCTTTTCAGGCGCTGGTGGGCCGCCTGTGTGATCAGGATGAGGTCGTGGTGGGCGTACCAACGGCAGGTCAGTCGCTGCTTGAGGAACAGATCCTGGTCGGCCACTGCGTCAATTTTCTGCCGATCCGCGGCCGCTGGACGCGCGCGACCAGCATCAAGGAGCACATCAGCGCGCTGGCCAAGCGCGTGATGGATGCTTATGAGCACCAGAACTACACGCTGGGAACGCTGGTGCGAAAGCTGGCTGTGCAGCGGGACCGAAGCCGGGTGCCGCTGGCCGAGATCCAGTTCAATCTGGAGCGTTTGGCCGATCGCCTGAGATTACCGAATCTTGATGTGGAAGTGGCGCCCAACGCCAAGGCCTATGTCAATTTTGACCTGTTTCTCAACGTCATCGAGTCGCCCGATGGGCTGCGGATCGACTGCGACTACAACACTGATCTGTTCGATGAGATGACCATCGATCGTTGGCTCGATTATTATCAGACGCTGCTCGCGGCAATTGCCGCCGATTCAGCGCAGCGGCTTTGCGAGGCGCCGTTCCTGCCCGAGGCCGAGCGCGAGTTCCTGCTGCTCAAGGTGAACGAGACTCAGGCCAGCTACCCGCAGGATCGGTGCGTACACCAGTTGTTTGAGGCGCAGGCGGCCGCCCACCCGGCCGCACTGGCGGCGCGATTTGGTGAAACCACGCTCAGTTATGAAGAACTGGATCGGCGCGCAAACAAACTGGCGAACCTGATTCTGGCGCGGATCGGCATCGAGCCTTCCGGGCGCGAGCGTTTGATTGGTGTCTGTGTGGAGCGCTCGCTCGACATGCTTATCGCACTGCTCGCGGTACTCAAGGCCGGTTGCGCGTATGTGCCGCTGGATCCGGCCCATCCGGCGACTCGGCTCAAACACATTCTCAGTGAGGCCGAGGTCGTCGCGCTGATCTCCGACGGCTCGGAACTCGAGAGCCTGGTGAGCGCCAGCACTCCGCTGATCGACCTGAAGAAGGAGCAAGCAGCAATTGCCTCCGCCACGGCGAGTGCGCCCCCGGTCGCTGCCTCGGCCGATCGCCTCGCTTACATCATGTATACCTCCGGCTCGACGGGCGTCCCCAAGGGGGTGGAAGTGCCCCACCGTGCCGTGGTCAATTTCCTGACTGCCATGGCGCGCGAGCCCGGCTTGAGTCGCGCGGACACCTTACTGGCTGTGACGACGATTTCCTTCGACATTGCTGGCCTGGAGCTTTTCCTGCCACTGACGACTGGCGCAAAGCTGGTGATTGCCGATCGCGATGAGGTTGCGGACGGCTTCCGTCTGCTTCAGCACCTGGAGCTCGAGGGCGTCACCGTCATGCAGGCCACACCATCGACCTGGCGGCTGCTGCTTGAGGCTGGATTCCAGCCGAAGCCCGGGTTCAAGATGCTCTGTGGTGGTGAGGCACTGCCGGCCGATGTGGCGCACCGGCTGGCTCAGGGAGCCGGGATACTGTGGAACATGTACGGCCCGACGGAGACCACCATCTGGTCATCCTGTGGGCGCATCGGCGCCGCGGAAGCCGTGATCACCGTGGGTACCCCGATAGCCAACACCCAGTTCTATGTGCTGGACCGCAACGATCAGCCCGTGCCGCTGGGTGTGCCGGGTCAACTGCACATTGGCGGCGACGGCGTGGCTCGCGGCTATTACAAGCGAGCGGATCTAACGCAGGAGAAGTTCGTAGCAAACCGCTATGGTCCGGGGCGCCTGTACCGCACCGGCGATCTGGCGCGCTGGCTGCCGGATGGGCGGCTGCAGGTGTTGGGCCGGATCGACTCGCAGATCAAATTGCGTGGCTTCCGCATCGAACTGGGCGAAATCGAGTCGGTGCTCACCGCCAAAGGTCAAGTCGCCGCAGCGGCTGTGGCGCTGCGCACCGACCTGGGCACGGCCGGCCGACTGGTCGGCTATTACGTTGATCAACAGGGCAATCCGCGCACGCCCGAGCAGCTGGAGTCGGTGCTGGCGCAGAGCCTGCCTGACTACATGATTCCCACGGCTTGGATGCGCCTCGACGCGTTGCCGCAGACTCCCAACGGCAAACTCGATCGCAGTAGCCTCCCTAAGCCACAGCTGGCTCAGCGCGGGCCCGATCAATACGTTGCAGCCAGGAGCCCGGTTGAACAGACCCTGGCGAAGATCTGGGCTGAAGTGCTGCGCCTTGAGCGGGTGAGCATCAATGACGATCTGCTGAAGCTCGGCGCCGATTCGATACAGCTGTTTCAAATCGCCGCGCGCGCCAGCCGTGTGGAACTGCGGCTGACCGTAAAGCAGCTGCTGCAACTTCGTACCATCGCGGCGCTCGCGCAGTCGCTGGATCGCAACCGCGATTCCGATGCCGGCTCTGCTCGCACAGACCTACCTTCTCTGTCACAATTCCAACGGAGCCGACGGACCGGCTCTGCTCCCAATAAGTAAATTTAAGCTATGGCCTCACCGCCAAAAGAAACCAACCCGGGGACAGCAAGACCCACTTACGAGGCAAACACGAGCAGCCAAGTCATCACGGACCAGGCCACGCAGGCCACCTCTGAGAACGTACGCTTTGAGGATTTTCCCTGTTCGGTGGGGCAGGAGCGTTTCTGGTTGCTGGATCGGCTGGACCCGGGGGACTCATCGCTCAACGTAGCGGTCCGGTGGCGGCTGGAGGGCCGCATTTCAACCCCGATGCTGGATCGAGCATGGCAGTCAATTATTGGCCGCCATGAGGTGCTCAGGACGATTTTCCCGGAAATTGAAGGCAAACCCATCCAGCGAGTCCTGGGCCATATGCCCTTCAGGATCGCCGAAGTGGATCTCGGCCTGCTTCCAGAAGAACAGCGTACGGCAGAAGGTGACCGGATCGGCCTGATTGAGGCGCGAACTCCTTTTGACCTGAGCACCGGACCTATGCTGCGTGTGGTCCTGCTGAGGCTCTCGCCGCTGGCCTCGGTACTGCTGATCACGACACACCAAATCGTCTCCGATGGCTGGTCGATCGGCATCATGGCCCGGGAAATGGGCGCCATCTATGATGCGCTGAGCCGTGGTCAGGCTCCACAACTTGAGAGCCTCGCCATCCAGTACGGCGATTACGCGCTTTGGCAGCTTGAGTGGCTACAACGGCGTGGTGGTGAAGCTGAAGTCCAGTACTGGAGCAAACAACTGGCGGGCGTCAAGCCATTCGCAGTTGCTCCGGATCACGCCCGCCCCGAAATCCGCACCACTAACGGCGCAATCGCCTCGCTGGTTTTACCACGCGCCCTCACGGATTCGGCACAGGCACTCAGTACCGAGCGCGGCACCACTCTATTTTCCACCGCACTGGCCGCGTTGTGCGCAATGCTGTATCGCTACACCGGCGAGGATGAAATTGTCATTGGCACTCAAGTCTCCGACCGTGACCAGGTCGAGCTCGAGCCCATGATCGGCCAGTTTGTTAACTCGCTCATCCTAAGAAACAATCTTGCGGATGACCCGACTTTCAATGAGCTCATCAACCGCGTGGGCGATACCGCAGCGCAGGCACTTGAGCACCGACACGTGGCGATTGAGCGGCTATTGAGTATGGTGCGGGCGGAACGGCAGAGCGCCAACAGCGCCGCTATTTCAGTCAACTTCATTTTCCAGAAAACGTTTATTCAGAACACCACCTACGATGACTTCGCGCTCATTGATATGCCCTCTCTGCCGGCTGGGGCAATCTACGACCTGAATTTTTTCATGGTCGAGCGGCCCGATGGCTGGCGATTCTCATGCCAGTACAATACCGATCAATTTGAGGCTGCGACCGCCAATCGATTGCTGCAATACTTCAAGGCCGCGCTCGAGAGCGGCCTCGCGGCGCCCGCACATCGGCTCTCGGAGCTGCGGTTAGCTGATCCGCAACTGGCACTGAACCTACTTGCAAGCCTAAATGCCGCCGCCACCGCACCCGAAGCGCTAAGCGAGCCAATCTGGCACTACATTGATGCGCAGGTACAGCGTGCCCCCGGCGCTACCGCTGCGGTGTGTGGACACCGGCGCCTCAGCTATGAAGAGCTGGCTATGCAGACACGTCTGTTTGCGAGCCAGCTGGCAAGCCAGGGCATCGTGACCGGTGCGCGGGTCGGCATCTGCTTCGAGCGTTCGATCGAATATCTGTGTGCCTTGGTCGCCTTGTTCCGACTGGGTGCGTGCTGCGTGCCGCTCGATCCTAATGCTCCACGGGAATACTTGCGCCAGCAGGCTCTGGCGACCAAACTGCAGGCCGTGCTTGTGCATTCGACACAGCACCTCGCCTGGGCGCCCGCGACGATCGCGACCATTGACGTCGACGCGGCTCTGCGCGCCTCGACGGCAACCACCCAGGCGCTTCCGGGAGCGGTTATTTCTCCCGACTCCGAAGCCTGCATCACGTTTAATCCGGATCAGACTCCGGCAACCGGCGGCGTCCGCATTGCAAGCGGCGCGCTGGTGAAAGTTCTGCTGGATGTGGGCCGGCGGCTGCGCATCGGAGAGCGCGACGCGCTGCTCGCGCATTCGCCGCCGACGCTCGACCTTTCTTTGCTCGAACTGCTCTTGCCACTGCTCCATGGTGCGCGCGTCGTGCTCGCAACTTCCAAAGATGCCGACAGCGCGCGCGGCCTGCTACAGCTGCTGCGCCGCGGCGGCGTGACGATACTGCACGCTACCGCGGACGCCTGGTCGGAACTGATGGCGGCCGGCTACAAGGGGCGGGCGGATCTGAAAATGCTCGTCAGCCGCGGCGCCCTGCCGGCGCCGCTCGCTCGCTTATTGCTGCAGTCGCGCAGCGAAGTGTGGACGTTGTATGGCCCCCAGGAGTCGACCCTGGCCGCCGCAATGACGCAACTCAGTGCTGAGCACAACGATGCCGATATCGGGCAACCGCTCGCCGGCACTGCCCTTGCGGTGCTGGACCGCAACGCGCACCCGACCGTAATTGGCGCTACTGGAGAGCTGCTGCTCAGGGGCGATAGTCTGGCGCTGGACTGTGTTGATGCCAGCGCTGATGCCAGCCGCAGCCCGGGCATCTCGGCCCCGTCTCGGCCACCGGAGCGACTATTTCGGAGCGGAGATTTGGCCAGGCTGCGTGCGGACGGAAGGATCCAGCTGCTGGGCAGAGTAGATCGAAAGATATGGTGTCGTGGCTTTGCGCTCGACCTCGCGCGGCTCGAAGACATCATCCGTCAGCACTCAGACGTAGCCGAGGTGGCCGTACTTGCTGGCACAATAAGCAACGAAACTACCCTGGTCGCACATGTCGCGCCGCGGGCCACCTCGTCCCAATCGCCCGAAGGGCTCCCTGCGGCAGTGCTGGCTGAACTGCAGCGGCGTGTCCCACAGGTGTCGATACCGAGCGCGGTCATTGCCCACCCATCATTGCCCCACACTCCGGAGGGCGCCATCGATCTGAGGCGGCTGCAGCAGTTATCCCCAGGTGGCCAAGCACGGGACACCGAACAACTCAACGATGTTGAACAGCGCCTGACCGCGATCTGGTGCGCGACCCTGAAGCTCGAATCCGTCGATCCACAGGCCAACTTCTTTGAACTGGGGGGGCACTCGCTGCTGGCCGCGCGCATGCTGGCCAAACTCCAGGCAGAGTTCGGCAGACAGGTGACCCTGGCAACTTTATTTCGCGCCCCAACCATCCGTGGGTTGGCAAAGGCCCTGCAGCAGAAGGACCCGCGGGATTTTGACTTCCGCCAGGTGGTACGACTTCAGCCCAACGGCGGCCGACCGCCTCTGATCGCGATTAATAACACCGGCACCTTCTATCCGGTCGCAAAACATCTGGGCCCGGATCAACCCTTCATATCCTTGCAGCTGTTCGATCCATCGACTAGGAGCGAAGCCCTGCCCGATACGCTGGAAGAGGTTGCGGCACAGTACGTGCAGCTGATCGGCAGGGTCCAACCCCGCGGCCCCTACAGCCTTATTGGCTGGTGCGCTGCGGGTGCCCTGGCCTTTGAAATCGCCTGCCAGCTGAAGCTTGCGCGACGAAGGGTCTCCCATCTATTTTTGATGGATGCGTGGGTGCCGAATTACATCGCGCGCCAGCCCGCGCTACGGCGCCTGATAGCGGGCTACTCGCTGCGATTCCAGCTCGTGTGGGCCGACTGGCGTCGGGTGAACTCAGGCGAGCAGTCCCTTGCATCATTCCTGAAGCAACGCACTACCGTCATGCGCCTTCGCAACTTGCTCACGCCCGGTGCGACTCCGGCTGTAGAGACCTCCAGTCAGGACAGTGCTGCGCTTAGTCGCGAGGACTACGATCAATGGCTGCTACGTTACCTGCAGAGGCTCACCGCAAAGTACGAACCCAAGGTGTACCCGGGCAAGATTACCCTGCTGCGCAGCGTGGATGAACCTACTGGCTGGCTCTTCGATCCTAATGCGGGCTGGGCAAAGTATGCTCGGGATGGCGTCGAACTGCGTGTCGTTACCGGCGATCACTTCACAATGTTTCAAGAACCCGGAGCGATTGAACTTGCGCAATTCATCGCAACGTCCACGGCGGCCGATGCCAAGCCCCCGGCCACTGGCAGCGACGCAGCGGCTCTTGCCACGGATGCGAGCAGTGCCAAGACTGGCTAATCTTCGGCGCCTGGCGTTGCGCGCGCCTTTGGTTCGCCGCGCGCTTAACTACCGGTATGGAATTCATTTCAAATCGGCGACCGGGCACGTCCGGCTGTTTCGGGGCCTGTATCCTGATTTCGAGAGCGCCGCAGCGGACATTCCCAAGACGCGCCTGCAAGGCCACGACCATGACACTTCCGCTTTACGTCTGGCCCATGACATATCACACATCTATCCATTCGACTATCCGATATTGTTCTGGCTGCAAAAGCTGCTGCCACAGTGCAAGCTGCTGTTTGACTGGGGCGGCAATGTGGGCATCAGTTATTTTGCCTATCAGAAATACCTCGCCTACCCTGCGGATCTGATTTGGGAGGTCTGTGATTTGCCATCAGTAGTGAAGCAGGGTGAATCAATCGCCGCAGCGAAAGCGGCCCCGGCACTGCGTTTTACTTCCGTCCTGGAGGATGCAAAGACCGCCGATTTACTACTGGCCGCGGGCTCCCTGCACCTCATCGAGAGACCTTTCGAAGCATTGCGGGCTCTCGGCTCGTTGCCGCACCATGTGCTGCTCAATAAAGTACCGGCCTACGATCTTCCAGCTGCCGTGACATTGCACAATTTGGGAACATCCTTTTGCGCCTATCAGCTATTCAACAGGGCGGCCTTTATTGACCAGTTTAAGGCGTTGGGGTATCAGTTGAACGACGAATGGAAATCACCCGACATTTCCTGCCATATCCCCTACTACCCTGAACACTGCATACCCGCCTACAGCGGATTTTATTTCTCCAGATGATGGCTTCGGGCTAATGGACACGTCATTTTGCAATTGGACTGCCTCCATCGGCCAGAGCACGAGCGGCGCAGCAAGAGACGACCGCAGAGCGCGGTGCCTTCCTAAGAGTTCAGTTGTGGTGGGCGAGCAGGTTACGGTTCACGATTCGCGGTGCTCGAAGGTGCCTGCCCATGGGTGAGCGATTAGGTAATTTCGTAGGCGTTGCGCCGGCAGCTCCACTGCTGAGCAATTCGGAGGACCAATTTCGGCGGCTCTATAACCGCGAGAGCTTCCAGTTCAATCACCAGCTTTCCGGCAATCCGCTGTTTGCGCTGCCCGCGCTCATCGCTTACGCCAAGCGCATGGCAACGCGGCCAGAGATCGTGTACTGGTCGAACGGCAAGGTGAAGGTTGGCGACGGATGGAGCGGGGCTGAGGGGCATCGCTTGACACTGCTAGATACAATCTCGGACATCGCCAACAATGATTCGCAGGTACTGTTTAAGCGGATGGAATTGGACCCGGAATATGGCCCACTGATTCGAAGCGTAATCTCAAAGTTGTTTGAGACTGTGGGCCCACAGCTGCAGCAGGATGTCATTGTAGCGCGTGGCACGCTACTGATCGCATCGCCTCATAGAATTACCGCCTATCATATTGATTCGGACACCAACTTCTTGTTCCAGGTGACAGGCGACAAGACAATCAGCGTCTTTAATCACGCTGACCGGACGCTCGTCAGTCACCAGGAGCTCGAGCAGTATTACTCCGGAAATATCAATGGCGCTGCCTTCAAGCAGGCCCGCCTGCAGGACGGGCATGCCTATGACCTGCGTGCTGGCACCGGAGTGCACATTCCATGCATGGCGCCCCACTGGGCTCAAAATGGCGATAATTTATCGGTCGCCCTGAGTGTCAATTTTGATCTAAAGTCGGTAGTGCAGCTGGGTCGAATCTACCGACTCAATCACCGGCTGCGCCGGCTTGGCTTTGCGCCGTCCGCTCCGGGGGCATCTGTGTGGCGGGACCGGTTCAAGCTTGCCGTCGCCGACGGATTGGCCGCGCCTCGGCGCCTGTTGGGGAGAAAGGGCTGACAGTTGCTTAGAAATTCTATGGATGCCAGCGGCCGCCATTTGCCCCCTCAGCTGCCCTTCCCCGCCTGAGCTCATGCGGCAATCGGCACCGGCGGATCTGTCAGCGCCTCGGTGACTACCATAAGTCTCTTATCTCATTCGATCGTGAAATGGCTGCTCGGCGCTACCGTTCTGGTCGGCGCGCTGGGCGGCTGTATCGCGCTGCGCATCGTATTCAAGAGTTATATGGGCGAGCGCAACGATTTCGTCCGCTCGGCGAGCAGTGAGATTTCCAGCCATCCGGAACTGACCGGAATCAAGAATCTCGTCGAAGTCGCCTTTCACGGCCCCGAGCAACTGCGCCTCGCGGGCTGGTACGCGGCGCCCAGCAATGGCGCCGCCATTGTGCTCGTGCACGGCACCTCGGCTGACCGCTCCTCGCTGCTCACCGAGACGCGACTGCTCACGGCGGCGGGTTTTGGAGTATTGGCATTGGATCTTCCGGGCCAGGGCGCCAGCGAGGGTGAAACACGATGGGGTGCACCTGAACAGCAGGCCATCAGCGCGGCGGTGTCCTGGCTGGCCCTACGCCCCGAGGTTGACCCGGCCCGCATCGGGGGCTTCGGCTTCTCGATGGGTGCCTATGTGCTGGCGCAAGCAGCCGCAGCCGACAGCCGACTGCGCTCCGTGGTACTCGCGGCCGCACCCAGCGACATTGTTCGGCAGACGCGCCTAGCCAACAATCGCTGGGGCTGGCTGTCCGAGTGGCCGGCGCTGTTGGCGCTGAGAAACTCAGCCATACCTATTGCTAACAGGCAGCCGCTCGCAATAGTTGCATCAATTTCGCCACGTTCGGTGCTGTTCCTGGGAGGCAGCGAGGATAACCTGGTGCCCGCCGCCATGGTTCGAGAATTGTACGAATCTGCACGGGATCCCAAAGCGCTGTGGATTATCCCGGGGGCGCATCATGGTGATTACCTCGGTGCTGCACCCCAAGATTACTCCGCTCGCCTGATCAGCTTCTTCTCTCAAACCTTGCTCGCCGCTGACCAGGTGCATCCTGGATCAAGCAAGTAGCTACGGGCGCCGCCCTAATCTGTGAGCAAGCCACTCCGGCAGCCCCGCAGTGGACGCGGGCGACAGCCGCTGCAGGAGCGCGACGTAGGCCAGCGCGCTGAAGATCACCATGAGCAGCAGTGTGGGCCCGTAACCCAGCAACGGTACCAGCTGCCAACGCAACAAGAACAGCGACACGGCAAGCAGCAATGCCGCCAGAAGTGCCGGCAGTTGATTGCTGATCAGTGTGTTGATTGCGAGGCCGCAGCGGCGCAGTAACAGGGCTGGTAGCGGCAGCATAATCAGCGCCCGAACTACCAGCGCGATGGCAACTGCGGTCAGACCGAAAGGGGCGGCGATCCACGCAGCCATAAGAATCGCGACCGCTTGGAGCGTGGAGGCCAGCGCCTCCCACCCCTGTTTGTTGAGGGCCATCAGAGTGGCCGTGGCGCAGTACGATGTTACGCTTGGCACACAGGTCAGCAATATGAGCTGCGTGGTGAGAATGCCGCCAAACCATCGCTCATCCAGCCACACGTGAAAGAGTGTTGGCACCGCCACCGCAGCCCCTAGGCAGACCGGAAAGCACAGGGCGCTGGCCGCGCGCAGATGCGCCGCCACCGATTGGCTCAGTTCCGATGAGCGCGGAACGTGCGCGCGCAGCTCGATGCGCGCGACGGCGAATCTGGGCACGACCAGTACCAGCATCATGATCTCGCAGAGCCGCGCCGCCATGCTGAAATAGCCAACTTCAACCGCCCCCATGTACAGCCCAAGAATGATCCGCGGCACACTGGCAGCAACCAGACTCATTATCTTTGACAGGGCCACCTTGCCGGCGTAGCCGCCGATGTCCCGCAGATGACTGACGGAGAGCCCGAACCGCAGACGCACGGGCACTGCGACCCACAGCACCGTCACCGCAACAACGCGTTGCACCAGCGCCTGAACAACCAGGGCCCACACACCGGCCCCAAGCAAAGTCAGGATGAGGCCGCACACCCCGGCCAATACCACGCCGCCAATGGAGCGCAAGGCGAGCGGCCTAAACTGCATATTGTGCTTAGTTACGGCTATGGGCACGGACGATAGCGCGGTGATCACTGGCAACAGCGCCATCCAGCGAAAAATGCTCTTAAGCTGCGGATCGGCGAACCAGAGCGCCATAGTTGGCGCGGCGCAAAATACCGCCGCGCCGATGGTCAGGCTGATCAGCACCGTCACGGTGTTCATCGAGTCGTAGTGCTTGTGATCAATGTTCCGTAGCGAGATCAGGCATTCGGCTGCCGCATCGCCCACGAGCAGCTCACAGACTCCCAGGAACGCCATGACAATCCCGACTAAGCCAAAAACGCGCGGGCCGAGCAGTGGGGCCTGTACAGCAAATATCAGCAGTCCAAAAAACTGTGTGATTACTGTCTGGGCAGTGACCCACGCGGTGGGTGACAGTTTCGGCAAAATCCTCATTAAATTGGCGCTCGCGACGACCTCGAATCTGGCGGGCGCTAGTTTATGCGGGCCGCACACCCTACCGAGGTGTTTTTGGTCGCATGTCCCCCCACATGGCACCCGTCGGGGCAGCCGCGCCTCAGGCCGACAGCATCAGGCCAGCAATACGTCAGGGCAGGCCGATCTGCGGCCACGGATCTGCCCGGACGCAGCCGTTTCGGAACTACCTGCCCCCTGGGCACCCACGCCCGGCCCGGTGAGTTGATCGCGCTCGGATCGGTCCTGAGGAAACCGCAAAGGCGGGGCGTGACGACTGTGCATCAGGCGTCGGGCCAATTCCATCAAGCACGGGGGCCGCCCTGTCATGGCGCCGAGGCGCCGGCGATGTCGGCGGAACTCGCAGTTGTGCAATATCTGTAATGCCCGCGCGTGTATTCCGGACAGTTGCACCGACAATATGGCAAGTAGCGGGTGTCTCCATTACATAATGAATTTATTTGCTCTTTCAGCGTGTCGCCACTTTGATACATTGGTGTGCGACACAGAAATTCCTTAGATTTTGTACTCATAAGTGGCGCACTTTGCCTTCGTGATTCAGCCCGGTGCTGAATCCAGGCGGGGTAGAGAACTATTAGAACTGGGAGCTGGCTGGATGAGGGATGTCCGGGTCCGTAAGACGGCGCAACGGCTCCGTCGTCTGGGCGTACTGACACTGACGCTTGTCGCCGCCGGCTGTGCGCAACATGCCGTGCAGCCCCTCACTGACAATCCCGAGCCGACCATTTCCGCACTGACACCTGCCAGCGCAGTTGCCGGCGGGCCCGCCTATACGCAGACGGTCAATGGCAGCGGTTTCATAGCAACTTCCGCTGTGAGCTGGAACGGCGAGTCATTGCCCGCGACCTATGTCAGCGCCAGCGAGCTCACGGTAGCAGTACCGGCCACCAGCATCGCCAGCAGCGGCGCGGCGAACATCATGGTGAGCAATCCCGCGCCGGGAGGCGGCCACTCCAATACCGAAATCCTGCCCATTGGCAGGGTAAATCCGCTCCCGTCACTCACCGCGATTTCCCCCTCCAGCACGGCGGCAGGCGGTCCCGCTATCACGTTGACCGTCAGCGGGAGCAGTTTCATTGCTTCCTCGATCGTGGAGTGGAATGGCGCGCCCCTGACGACGGGTTACGTCAGCAGCACCGAACTCACCGCAACGATTCCGATCGCCGATCTGGCGCAAAGTGGCATGGCAAGCATCAGTGTGACGAATCCCGCTCCGGGCGGCGGCACCTCGAGCACTCTGACGTTCACCTTGACCACTGCCAACCCGGTCCCTGTCATCAGCTCGCTGGCGCCGGTCAATGCACTGGCCGGTGGCGCCGCCTTTGCGCTGACGGTTAATGGCAGCAATTTCGTTCTGGGCTCAGTGGTTGACTGGAATGGCGCGCCGCTGGCTACCACGTTCGTCAACGCGACGCAGATCAGCGCCCAGGTGCCAGCAAGTGATCTGACCACGGCCGGATCCGCCAGCATCACGGTGCTCAACCCGCTACCGGGCGGCGGCACGTCCAGTGCCAGGATGTTTCCAATCAACAATCCGATACCGACCATCAGCGCTCTGGCGCCGGCGAACGGTACGGCCGGAGGCCCGACATTCACATTGACTGTCAACGGCACAAACTTTGTGAATGGCACAGTCGTCAATTGGAACGGCTCGGCTCTTGCGTCCAGCTACGTCAGTGCCACACAAATCACCGCTCAGGTACCCGCTGCCGACGTCAGTGCAACGGGCTCAGCCACGGTGACCGTTACTAACCCGGCGCCGGGCGGTGGCACTTCCGGCCCCTGGACCTACCCGATCAACAACCCATCGCCCACGATTGTATCGCTCGCGCCTGCCGCGGCGACTGTGGGCGGCCCAACCTTCACGCTGACCGTGAACGGCAGCGGTTTTGTCAGCGGTTCGATCGTCAAGTGGAACGGCACAGCGCTCAGTACCACGCTGGTCAGCGCCGTCCAGATCACGGCACAGGTACCGGCCGGCGACATCACCAGCACGGGCAGCGTCAACATCGTGGTCACCAACCCGGCGCCTGGAGGCGGCACGTCAGGGACGATCGCGTTCCCGATCAACAACCCAGGGCCGATAATCAGCGCACTCTCGCCACAAAATGCCACCGCCGGCGCGGCAGCCTTTGTACTCACGGTCAGCGGCAGTAATTTTGTCAACGGCTCGAGCATTAACTGGAACGGCGCAGCGCTCACGACAAGCTATGTCAGCGCCACGCAGCTCACAGCGCAGGTGCCGGCCAGCGACGTTGTGGCGACCGGCACAGCTAGCATTACGGTCAAGAACCCCGCTCCCGGCGGTGGCACTTCCGCCCCGTGGACTTTCCCGATCAACAACCCGGTGCCGACAATAACCGCCCTTTCCCCGACCGGCGCCGTGGTGGGCGGCGCGGCCTTTGTGCTGACAGCAACGGGGACCAATTACGTCCCAGCATCCGTGGTGAATTGGAACGGCACCCCTCTGACGACTACTTTTGTCAGCGCGACCAAGATCACGGCCCAGGTTCCAGCCAGCGATATTTTGGCGACCGGTACTGCAAATGTAACCGTCAGCAATCCGGCGCCAGGGGGTGGTACTTCCGCAACCTGGACTTATCCGATCAACAATCCGGTACCGACGATCACTTCGGTTGCACCCTCCAATGCCACCGTGGGTGGCGCGACTTTCACACTTACGGTGAACGGCACCAACTTCGTCAGCGCCTCGGTTATCAATTGGAACGGTACTGCACTCACTACCAGCTACGTCAGCACCACGCAGCTCACGGCGCAGGTGCCGGCCAGTGACATCACCAGCACGGGCTCGGCCAGCGTCACCGTCACCAACCCGGCGCCCGGCGGCGGAACTTCCGCGGCCACGCCGTTCCCGATCAACAACCCAGGGCCGACCATTACCACGCTCGCGCCCTCCAGTGCCACGCTCGGCGGCGCGGCATTCACACTCACGGTCAATGGCAGCGGCTTTGTCAGCGGCTCGGTGGTCAACTGGAACGGCATCGCGCTCACCACCAGTTTCCTCAGTGCCGCGCAGCTCACCGCCCAGGTCCCGGCCAGCGACATCACAGCCGTCGGCAAAGCCAACATCACGGTCAGCAACCCGGCGCCCGGGGGTGGCGTGTCCGGGGTCTCAGTGTTTGCGATCAACAATCCGCTACCCACCATCAGCGCGCTATCGCCCCCGAGTGCAGCAGTCGGCGGAGCCGCGTTCACACTCACGGTTACCGGCACCAACTTTGTCAGCGGCTCCATCGTCAATTGGAACGGCGCCGCGCTCACGACCAGCTATGTCAGTGCGACGAAAGTCACGGCGCAGGTCCCTGCAAGCGACCTGACCGCGGCTGGCACCGCCGCGGTTACGGTCAGTAACCCGACGCCAGGTGGTGGTACTTCCGGAGCCCTGAGTTTTCCAATCAACAACCCGGCGCCGACAATTACCGCGTTGTCACCTGCCAATGCGCTCATCGGCGGTGCGGCGTTCACGCTCACCGTCAATGGCACCAACTTTGTCAGCGGTGCGCTCGTCAACTGGAACGGTACGGCACTCGCGACCAGCTACGTGAGCGCTACGCAGGTGACTGCGCAGGTGCCCGCCAGCGACCTCACCAGCACTGGGACGGCCAGTGTCACCGTCAGCAACCCAACCCCTGGCGGCGGCAACTCAGGAGCCTGGGCGTTCCCGATCAACAATCCGGTACCGACGATCAGCTCCCTGGCACCCGCCAGCACCACCGCCGGTGGCGCGGCCTTCACGCTTACCGTCAATGGCACCAACTTCGTCAGCGGCTCAGTCGTCAATTGGAATGGCGCGGCGCTCACAACCACCTTAGTCAGTGCTACCCGGGTCACCGCCCAAGTGCCGGCCAGTGACATCAGCAACACCGGCTCGGCCAGTGTCACCGTCACCAACCCGGCGCCCGGTGGCGGCACTTCCGGCCCGGCTACCTTCGCGGTCAACAGTCCGGTGCCGACGATCGCTTCGCTGTCACCCGCCAGCGCCATCGTCAATGGCGCGGCCTTCACGCTCACCGTCAATGGCACCAATTTTGTCAGCACCTCGATCATCAACTGGAATGGTGCCGCGCTCACGACCACCTATGTCAGCGCCACCCAGATCACGGCACAGGTGCCCGCGAGTGACATCACTGCGACCGGCTCGGCCAGCATCACCGTCACCAACCCTGCGCCCGGCGGCGGCACCTCGGGCGCCCTGGTCTTTGCGATCAATAACCCGGCACCCACAATCACCGCGCTCTCGCCCCCCAGTGCCCTGGTCGGCGGTGCTGCGTTCACGCTCACGATCACCGGCACGAAATTCGTCAACGGCTCGGTAGTCAAGTGGAATGGGGTTGCGCTAACCACCGGTTCCCTCAGCGCGACCCAAATCACGGTGCAGGTGCCGGCGAGCGATCTCGCGGCTGCGGGAACCGCGACTATCACTGTCACCAACCCGGCGCCCGGCGGCGGCACCTCGGCGCCCTGGAGCTACCCGATCAACAATCCAGCGCCGGCGATCACGTCGCTGGCGCCCGCCAATGCCACGGTCGGAGGCGCGGCCTTCACGCTCACCGTCAATGGCGGCGGCTTTGTCAGCGGCGCTACCGTCAACTGGAACGGCGCCGCGCTCACAACCACATTCGTCAGCACCAGTCAGCTCACCGCACAGATACCGGCCAGCGATATCGCCAGCACGGGCTCGGCCAGCGTTACGGTCAGCAACCCGGCGCCCGGTGGCGGCACTTCCGGCCCGGCAACATTCGCGATCAACAATCCGGCACCGACCATTGCCTCGCTCTCACCGCCCAGTGCGATCGTCGCTGGCGCAGCCTTCACACTGAGCGTCAACGGCAGCAATTTTGTCAGCGGCGCAACCGTCCACTGGAACGGCACCGCGCTTGCCACGACTTTCATCAGTGCCACCCAGATCACCGCACAGGTGCCGGCCAGCGAGCTCGGCACCGCGGGCTCGGCCAGCATTACCGTCAGCAACCCGGCGCCAGGGGGTGGCACCTCGAGCCCGGCGACGTTCGCGATCAACAACCCGGTGCCTACGATCAGCTCGCTCGCACCCCTCAATGCGACAGTCGGCGGCGCCGCCTTTACGCTCACCGTTAACGGCAGCAATTTTGTGGGCGCCTCGGTCATCAACTGGAACGGCACGGCGCTCACGAGCACCTACGTCAGCGCCACCCAGATCACCGCACAAGTGCCGGCCAGCGACCTCACCAGCACCGGCACGGCCAGCATCACAGTCAGTAACCCGACGCCGGGCGGCGGCACGTCCAGCGCCTGGACCTTCCCGATCAACAATCCCATACCAACGATCACTTCGCTGTCGCCGGCCAACACGACGGTCGGGGCCGCAGCCTTCACGCTCACCGTCAACGGCACCAACTTTGTCAACGCGTCCACCGTCAACTGGAATGGCACCGCACTCACGACCAGCTACGTCAGTGCAACGAGGCTCACAGCCCAGGTGCCTGCCAGCGACCTCACCGCAACTGGCACGGCGACTCTGACGGTCAGTAACCCGACGCCGGGCGGTGGCACCTCCGGAGCCCGGGCATTCCCGATCAACAACCCGGTGCCGGTAATTTCTTCGTTGTCTCCCTCCAATGCAACCGTGGGTGGCACCGCATTCACGCTCACGGTTACTGGCAGCGGCTTTGTCAGCGCCTCGGTGATCAACTGGAACGGTACAGCGCTTGCGACCACCGACGTCAGTGCCACCCAGGTCACCGCACAGGTGCCGGCAGGGGACATCACCGCCACGGGCAGTGCCAGCATAACGGTCAATAACCCGACACCGGGCGGTGGCACCTCGGCGCCCGCGACTTTCCCGATTAACAATCCGGGACCCACGATCAGCTCGCTATCGCCCGCCACTACGACCGTCGGGGGCGCTGCCTTTACCCTCACCGTCACGGGCAGCGGCTTTGTCAGCGGCTCGGTCGTCAACTGGAACGGCACGCCACTTGCGAGCAGCTACGTGAGCGCGACGCGAGTGACTGCACAGGTGCCGGCCAGCGACCTCACCGCAACCGGCTCGGCCAGCATCACGGTCACCAATCCGGCACCCGGCGGCGGTACCTCAGGCCCCTCGACCTTTGCGATCAATAATCCACTGCCCACCATCACCTCGCTGTCGCCGCCCAGCAGCACGCTCGGTGGCGCGGCCTTCACGCTCACGGTCAACGGCACCAACTTTGTCACCGGATCAGTCGTTAACTGGAACGGCACGGCACTCACGACCAGCTACGTCAGTGCGACCCAGCTCACGGCACAGGTGCCGGCCAGCGACCTCACCGCGACCGGCTCGGCCAGCATCACGATCGTCAATCCGGCACCCGGCGGCGGCACCTCGGGCGCCGCGACGTTCGCAATCACCAATCCGCTGCCCACAATCAGCTCCCTGTCGCCGGCCAATACCATCGTGGGCGGCGCGGCGTTCACGCTGACCGTCAACGGCACCAACTTTGTCACCGGATCAGTCGTTAACTGGAACGGCACGGCGCTGACGACCAGCTATGTCAGTGCGACACGAGTCACGGCCCAGATTCCGGCCAGTGACATCGCCGCCACAGGTACGGCCAGTGTCACGGTCAGCAACCCCGCGCCGGGCGGTGGCACCTCCAGCGCCTGGACCTTCCCGATCAATAATCCGGTGCCCAGCATCACCTCGCTGTCCCCCGCCAGCGCGAGCGTCGCGGGCGCTGCATTTACACTCACCGTCACCGGCACTAACTTTGTCAGTGCCTCGCTCGTCAATTGGAATGGCACGGCACTGACGACCACTTACGTCAGTGCCACCCAGATTACCGCACAGGTGCCGGCCAGCGACCTCACCACGAACGGCACCGCCAGCCTTACGGTGACCAACCCGACGCCTGGCGGCGGCACTTCGGGCGCCGCAACATTCACAATTAACAACCCCGTGCCGACGATCAGCTCACTGTCGCCGTCCAATGCGACCCTTGGCGGCGCTGCATTCACGCTCACCGTCAATGGCACCAACCTGGTCGGCACCTCGATCGTCAAGTGGAACGGCACGGCATTAACGACCAGCTATGTCAGCGCCACCCAGATTACCGCGCAGGTGCCGGCGAGCGACCTCACCACCTCCGGCACAGCCAGCATCACCGTCACCAACCCGGCCCCCGGGGGTGGCATGTCGGGTGCCGCGACCTTCTTGATCAATAACCCGCTGCCGGCGATCAGTTCCCTGTCACCGGCCAGTACGCTGCTCGGAGGTGCGGCGTTCACCCTCACCGTCAATGGCAGCAACTTTGTCAGCGGCGCAGCCATCAAATGGAACGGCGTCGCGCTGACCAGCACTTATGTCAGCGCCACCCAGATTACCGCGCAAGTACCGGCCAGCGACCTTGCCAGTGCCGGTACGGCCAGCGTCACGGTCAGCAACCCGACCCCTGGCGGCGGCACCTCCGGGCCCGCCACGTTCGCGATCAATAATCCGGCGCCAGCGATCAGCTCGCTCTCGCCTGCCAACGCGCTCGCCGGTGGTGCCGCATTCACGCTCACGGTCAACGGCAGCGGCTTTGTCAGCGGCGCCGTCATCAACTGGAACGGCGCGGCGCTCACCAGCAGCTACGTCAGCGCGACCCAGGTCACCGCACAGGTGCCGGCCAGCGACCTCACCAACTCCGGCGCTGCCAGCATTAGCGTCACCAACCCGGCTCCCGGGGGTGGCACGTCGGGGACCGCGGCTTTCTCGATCAACAACCCGGTGCCGACGATCAGCTCGCTCGCGCCCGCCAGCGCTGCGGTCGGTGGCGCCGCGTTCACGCTGACTGTCAATGGCAGCAACTTTGTTGGCGCGTCCGTCATCAACTGGAACGGCACCGCGCTCACCACCAGCTATGTCAGCGCGACCCAGATCACCGCGCAGGTGCCGGCCAGCGATCTTTCCAGCAGCGGCACGGCCAGCATCACGGTCACTAATCCCACGCCCGGAGGTGGCAGCTCGGGCGCTGCTGCCTTTGCGATCAACAACCCGGTACCAGCGATCAGCTCGCTGTCGCCACCAAGTGCGACAGTGGGTGGTGCGACGTTTACGCTCACCGTCAATGGCAGCAATTTCGTCAGCGCATCCATCGTCAAGTGGAATGGTGCTGCGCTCGCCACCACCTATGTCAGTGCCACCCAAGTCACCGCGCAGGTGCCGGGCAGCGACCTGACCGCCACCGGTTCAGTCAGCATTACCGTCGCTAACCCGACCCCCGGCGGCGGCAGCTCCGGCGCGTTCGCGTTCGCGATCAACAACCCGGTGCCGACGATCAGCTCGCTCTCGCCCGCCAGTGCTGCGGTCGGTGGTGCCGCGTTCACGCTCACCGTCAATGGCACCAACTTCGTCAGTGCCTCCACGGTCAACTGGAATGGCACGGCGCTGAGCACCAGCTACGTCAGCGCCACCCAGATCACCGCCCAGGTGCCGGCGACCGATCTCACGGCGACCGGCACTGCGAGCCTTACCGTCACCAACCCGGCACCGGGCGGGGGCACCTCCGCGACCTGGACATTCCCGATCAACAACCCGGTGCCGACGATC
>Ga0182030_10001558_pt1 | contig 47407 bp, 42 predicted proteins | sample 812S3MmetaG_FD_121299 | JGI IMG/M metagenome (GOLD analysis project Ga0182030, IMG submission 121299) | Permafrost microbial communities from Stordalen Mire, Sweden - 812S3M metaG (Illumina Assembly) | ecosystem: Environmental > Terrestrial > Soil > Wetlands > Permafrost | place: Sweden...
CCGCCGCGGAAGTATCCATGCAATCGCTTTTAATACTTAAAAGCGGAGAGGAAATTCCCCTTAATAATTTTAATAGTAGATATTATTGGAGATTGATTGGCGATCTCGTTTATTGGGCTATGTCGATAATAATTAGCAATCAAGAAAAGATAGGCGTCGCACCCTTGGTGGCTTCTTTCATCGGCGTTCCGTTCAAAGAGATTGAGCCGCCACAGGGATAGAAATAATCTTGATTCGATTCATCTAGGAGATCGCTTTGGTTTGGTTTGATATTTTGAGATCGAGATACATCAAAAGAGGGGAAGGGGATTTTCAAGAACCCTTATATAAAATCCAAGACCGAGCACGGCAACAACCAAGGCGGTTTTATCGAGCTAAGACCGAGTCCTATCGGGCGCATTTTCTGTTATTATTAAGCCATGAATCTTATCAGAAATAATCTTGTCATCGAACTTCATGTCCCGAGCTTTTCCGTTGCGAAGGAATTTTACACTATCCTTGGATTCACGCCGATCATGGAGAATCCGGTAAGTCCCACTGAGCCAGGTTATCTTGTACTCAAGAGGCACGACGAAGAAGGTGATGCAATCCTTAATTTCTACGGCGGGAACGATCTGGTGTATAACCAGTCATATTTCAAAAAATTTCCCAATGGTACCAAGCGGGGATATGCGACGGAAGTGACGATACCCATCGCACATATTGACGATTTTTATAACGAAGTGCAGCCGAAGATCAAAGATAATATTATGCAGCCGGTGCAGGACAAGAAAGACGGCGATACGATTTGGAGAGATTTTCGCGTCGAAGATCCATTCGGTTTCTATTTGCGATTCACCGAGCTTATTGATTGGGGGCAATAAGGGGCGTGTTGCATTTGTAATACGTTTGAAACCCTAAGACCGAGAGGCGTCAAAAGGGAAGGTAAGAACTATTTTAAAATCCCCGCGCCCGCGGGGATTTTAATGAGCACGAACAACAAGAGCGGTCTTGTTATTTCGAAGTCGGGCAATCGCACTGGGAACACTTCTCGTCGTGTGCGGGATGGTGGCACTTCGAGCACGTTTCTTTTTCGTCCATGGTTTTTTTATTGTTGATTTATGATTGAGACCGACCTTTCTCCATGCAATGTAGCCGTTCGGCACGTGAGGATTATTACAAAGCAAGATAAATACGATAAAAATCGCGGCGACAAAGATATGTGTTGTTGTATAATAATGGTAGGACTATGAGAAGGTTTTTGATGATATTGCTCGTGGTTGCGCTCCTGGTCGGCGGGACTGCGCATGCGGCGAGCGCCGCGTCGTCAACGTATTCGGGATTTCTCCCGGGCAGTTTTTGGTGGAACATCGGAAATTTCTTTGGGGGTCTGAACGAGATGCTGCAGTTCACTCGGGACAGTAAAGCCGATGTTTTGGAACAGCATATTCAGCAGCGCGCGGCCGAAATTTCTCAGATCAACAATATTATAAATTCGTGGACGACTCCCACGGGCTACACTATAACGGAATTGGAGGCGGCCAAGATCACGGCTCAATCCTCGCAGGAACAAGATTTGTATAATTTAGCTCAGATCGGAGGCGAAGGGCCCGCGGCAAAGTACGTCAGTGCTGTTGATCAGGTCGTGACGGGATTGTCCGATAGCAGTCTGGCGAGCGCAGAAACTGCTTTGCAAAACAACATCAAGCAGGATCAAGGCAATGGTAACGCAAGCGCTTTATTGCTCGCGCAGACCAATCTCGACGCGATAGAGCAGATAGCCAAACAGGAGGACGCGAGCTATCTATCGAAACAGGAAGCGCTCCAACTTGCAGCAGAACAAGAAGCGGCTCAGGTTGCGGCGCAGCAGACCGCCAAGGACGCACAAGCGCTGGCCGCCGCCAATTATTGGACCGGGGCATTTAAAAATACCGAACAAAATATAGCCAAGGATTACCAGCAGCGAGGCGTTGCGCCAAACTTAATCGTCGCTGGGATCGGACAAGAAGTGGACGGGTTGCTGGCCCAGGCCCATCAGGATGTGCAAGCGGGAGATCCGGACAAAGCAAATATGTTGTGGGCGCAAACGCGCCAATTGCTCGCGGCTATGCAACTCGAGGCAGGAAAACAGTTCGTGTCGAATGACGCCGTACCAGAAGCTGCTGGGAATCAGACTCCGCAACAGGTGAACCAAGGGCAGGTGAAACAGCCGGTTGCGCAACCGAAACCGGTCTTGCAGACAATCCCGTCGGAATCCGTGGCGACTTCGCCGCTTCAGCTCCTCGGCGATACCGAGTTGGACGGCACGGTCAATCAGCCTTTTGATACGACGTACGACGCCGAAGGAGGTCTGCCCCCGTACCACTTCCAGCTTGGCACCGGCGTCGGATTCCCGCCTCACGGGATCGTTCTCGACACGAACGGCGAGCTGTCCGGTACGCCGACCACGGACGGAACGGCCACATTCAATGTTTGCGCGGTGGATACGGCAGGCAAAGATGCGTGCGAAGACGTGACGATGACCGTCGAGGCGGCTCAGGTTGCTACGCCGGAATTCTGTCCGCCGTGCAAGGAACAGTACGATGCCTGTTGGCAAGCGTGCGATGATACCTATCATGCATGCAATGATGCGGTTCCAATAGGTGCCGTCAACGGGGAAGAGATGCAGAGCGCTTGTTGGGATACGCTCGGAAGCTGCGACAACACTTGCTCGCAGCAGCAAAACGCCTGCTTACAAACCGCTTCGCCGAGCTGCACAAACGAACCGTGGCAATAATACGATTTTTTCCATGATACTTTCCCAAAAACAAAAAGATATTTTGAAAAAGATGCGCCCGTGGGCGATATGCCTGGGCGTCTTCATCATTCTTTTCTTCTCACCGAATTTCTATTTACTTTTCTCCTCTGGTCGATGGAACGGGCGGCAGGCAGTATGCGCCGCGCCGGGCACGGGCGTTCAGCCGAATGACCTGGAGTACACCGCCCTGCAAAAGATAGTGCAAAATCTACCGCAGGAAGGCGCGTCCGACCAGGTCCTGACCACGGGACGCGTTATCTATTCTTCGGAGCAGGAAACCTTTTATTTGCAGGATGGGATTTTTACACTTCCTATTGATACGTCAGATTGCCAGGGGCTCGATGTTTTCAAGAACGGCAACACGTTCGCCGTAGTGAGCGGCAACCTCATATCGGACAACGGCTACGAGTTTCTTGCCGCAAACAATATTGCCTCAACGGTTCCAAACTGGGTGACGAATCTTGTGATGGTCGCCCTGTTCGTGGCCGTTGGGTTGATCATCGGATTTATCATATTGATCGTACGGCTTTTAGAATTTTTCTTCAGTTGGCTTTTCCTTCGACTTGGTATCAAGAAACCGAAGCCTGCGGCGGCCGAAACGAAAGAGATGGCGGCCGGACCGAGTAGGCGAGCGGGCGTATTGAGCATCATCTTGAGCGTATTAGCTCCGATTTTCTGGCTCTTTAGTTTTGTGGTGGGCATCGTCACGCAAATTCTTCTGTCTCTCTATGTGTGGCGGGTGCTTAAAAAATCCATGCCGAAAACGGCGCTCGCCGTGATGATACTGTGTGGCGCTGGATTTTTCATCATGGCGTTCATATTTATCGGAATCGGAGGATTTTCGGCCACGAGCACCACGGCCTCGGTGACGTACGCAGTTTCTCCGCTGGGCGGATGGATCGTGGGGGGAGCGCCGGGCCAGACGCCGCTCGAGGTCCAGCCGTACGTAAGCAGCACGCTCGGTTTCAGCATTCATCCGCCCAAAAATTGGATCGTGAGCTCCACCGCTGATGTGCCGCTCCTTTTTGTGGGACCGATTGATGGTTCGGTGGGCGGTCAGCCGTTCCAGCCGGAACTCAAGTTCAGTGGTTTTCCCGCGGCATCGGTTGGCGCGACTTCTACTGATGGTTTTGTGGGCGTCCTCGAGGCGTCGCTTAAGGACGAATATAAGGACGCCTCATTTATAGAAGAGAACCATACGCTCGATGGGGGACGCCTCGAAGCGGAATATATCAACGCGACCTATACGAACGCGTCGGGCACGCCCTCCCACGCATTGGTGATGGTCGCAACCAACAGCGGTATCATGTATGTCATCGGTTCGGAGATGCCGGCGGTAAAGTGGAGCAGCTACGAATCATTGATAAGAGATTCGCTCGCAACGTTCGACATGCAAGCGATTACCTATTTCAGCGACAAATTGCACTTCAGCATAGCGGCTCCTCTTGAATGGACCGCTGCGGAACCCGGCCCGAACGGAACCGTGATTGTTCTTGAGAATTCGGTCCCCGATCCTGTCGGCAAGCAGACCTTTTACGCAAATATTAATATAGGTTTGCAATCGGCTAAATATAACGACCATCGCGACGTAGATCAGGCCATTGCGCAACTGAAGAGTGCGCTGCCGCAACTGCTGGGCAAATATACCGTGGTCGAAGATGAGGCGACCACAACGGGTCTTGGCGAAGACATGGCTCTTCTCGGAGGAACATTTACACAAGGCGGCATTCAATTGCACGATCTGGTGGCCGTTGCCGTGGGACGGGGCAATCTTTATGAAATAACGGCGACCACCCTCGCCTCGACGTGGGCCACGTACGAACCCATGATCATGAGCGCGCTCGAATCTTTCCAGATCCCGGGTCCGACGAATTTGGGGGAATTCGTCAATTGTCTTAAAAATAAGGACGTAATTTTTTATGGGGCTTCCTGGTGTAATCATTGCCAAGCGCAAAAAAGGCTTTTGGGCAGCGCTGCCGACCAGCTCCAGTACGTTGAGTGTGCCGCGCCCAGCGGACGATATGTGAATGATGCTTGTTCGGCAAAAGACCTTACGGAATTTCCCACATGGGAGTTTGCCGATGGTTCAAGGTTGGTTGGGGAACAATCCCTCCAGACGATCGCGCAGAAGACGGGATGTAAACTGCCGTCGGGACAGTAGATCGGTGGCGAGGTGTGTATGGTATACTATAAATATCAGAATTTTATGAAATTTTTCATCGCGTCGCCGTGGCAGAACACGGATATTGTGAAGAGCTTGTCGGTTGCCCTGGCTACCCGTGGCCACACGACGTATTCGTTTCTCGATAATGGCGCCAATGCCGTTGGCGGTGCGTTTCCTATTGAGGAGTCCGAGGAAAGTTTCCCCAACTCCATATTGAACTGGGAAAATAATCCAAAAATCAAAGAGATCTTTGAGTCCGACATGAGGGCGTTGAAGGAGAGCGATGTGGTCATACTTCTCGAACCATCGGGACGTTCCTCTTTGGCAGAGGCGGGCATCGCATATGGGATAGGCAAGAAGATCGTGGTCGTCGGCCGTGTCGCACATCCTACGATCGTCTTGTATAGTATTTGCGAAAATCGCTATGCGAGTACCGATGAATTTTTGGCGAGCCTTGGCGGCGTTGCGGCATGAGGGACCATTGAGCGTTCTTTGTCCCCATTTGTAGATACCCCATTTGTGCTAGTATTAAGGCATACATTCTTGTATGAGAGCGGTCGATCAACGTTCATTCATTAAAGCAAAACAGCCAATATAAACATTAAATAACAACACCTACATGGCAAATTTCAATAAAAAATCGATGGTAGCTTTGGTCATCGTCTCGTTCGCGCTGAGTTTTGTAGGCCCGGTTGCCGCTCTTGCGGCGGGTCCGGCAGCAGTCGATCTTGGATCGGCGGCCAACTTTGCGATTTTGGCAAAAACAGGGATCTCGACCACGGGGTCGACCTCTATCGTTGGGAATGTCGGGGTCAGTCCGGTGGCCGCGAGCTACATAACCGGATTCGGTTTGATGGCGGACAACTCGAACGTGTTCTCAACATCGGCGCTCGTGACCGGAAAAATATATGCGGCCAACTACGCGGTTCCAACGCCGACCACCATGACCACGGCCGTGAGTGATATGCAAACGGCATACACCGATGCCGCGGGAAGGACGAACCCGACCGAGACCGAGATGGGCGCGGGAAGCATCGGCGGAACAACGCTCGTTCCTGGCCTCTATAAATGGGGCACGAGCGTTACGATACCAACCGATATGACCCTCTCGGGCGGTTCGAACGATGTTTGGATCTTCCAGATCGCGGGGAATCTTACCATGAGTTCCGCGACGCATATTATCCTGAGCGGCGGCGCGCAGGCGAGCAATGTTTTCTGGGTTGTTGCAGGCCAGACGACCATCGGTACGACGGCAGTCTTTAATGGAAATATATTGGACCAAACAGGCATCGTCCTGAATACCGGTGCAACATTGAACGGCCGAGCGCTCGCGCAGTCCGTGGTCACGCTGGACGCGAATACGGTCACCGGGCCGACCGCAGCGTCGTCAGTGCCAGCACCAGTTCTTCCTCCGACACCGACACCGACGTCAACTCCAGTTTCAGCGCCGACTTCAACTCCGGCTCTGGTTTCGGTTTCGGTTCCCACTTCAACTCCGGCACCGACATACTCTTACGCGCCGGCCACTGTTACGGTGACTCAAACTGCGCCGACGTCTTCACTAACCCAAACCCCATCACCCACGCCATCGAACGCGCCCGCGCTCCAGGCACAGCTGAACAGCTTACTTGCGACACTGCATTCTCTCCAGGCACAAGCAGGCCAGCAAATTACAACGCCCGCGACCAATCTCGGGATAGGGAGCAGAGGCAGTGATGTAGCAACCCTTCAACAGTTTTTGATCGCTCAGAATAAAGGTTCGGCGGCACAAGCTCTGGCGAACGCCGGCGCAACCGGTTACTTCGGTACTCTCACTCATGCCGCACTGGCTGAGTTTCAGTCGAGCGTCGGGATCAGTCCCGCCCTCGGAAATTTCGGAGCCATAACGCGAGCCTACCTCGGCGCGCACTATTAATCAAAAATAAATAAATGAACCAGCGTATGAAAAGTATCAACAGAAATTTCATAGTAGCCGCGGTCGCCGTTTCTTTGGCTCTCGGCTTCGCCCTGCCGTTCGCCGCACGCGCGGCGACGGCGCCGGACTTGGGAGTCGCCGCCGGCTACGGCGTTTTCGGTAAAGCAGGAGTGACGAACGACTCCAATGTTGGGACGACGCACATCTGGGGGAATGTTGGCGCGGATACGATGACCAACATCACCAATCTCAGCCCGAGCCAAGTTGGCGGGACATTCGTCGCTCCCGCATCGGGGGTTCAGACCGCCGCCTCCGCGGCGTACGATGCTTTGGATTCGGGTCTTCAAGGAACTCCCGTAGCGCTCGATCTTGCCGGAACACATACCATCACGCCTGGCGTTTATACCGTCGGCGCTACTACGTTAAATGGCACCCTTACCCTCAACGGTCCGGGCGTTTATATTTTCCGGAGCTCGTCCAGTAATACCATCGCACCCTCGGGGACGATGGTTCTGGAAAACGGCGCTGTGCCCTGTAATGTATTTTGGGAGATCCCCGCTTCCATGACGATTGGCACCGGCGCGCAGATGGCCGGAACGATCATCGCGCAAACAGGACTCATCTCGCTCGCGACCGGCGCGAGCTTGCAAGGGAGCGCCTTTTCCCTCATTTCGCAGGTGACACTGGATAGCAACCAAATAACACAGCCGACGTGCACGGTTCCTGCCACCTTACATGTTGTTAAGCTTGTTATCGGTGGCACGGCTCCCGCTTCTGCTTTTTCCATCCACGTAAAGAATTCTTTGAACACGGAAGTAGGGGGCGGTCCTTTCCCCGGAGCTACGGGACTTGGAACTTTGTATACTCTTCCCGCAGGCAATTACAGCGTGAGCGAAGATCCAAATTCTTCCTACGTACAAAGTTTTAGCGGCTCCGGCTGTGACGCGAACGGTAATGTGATCCTCTCTACTACTACTCAGGATGCGATTTGTACTGTCGTCAATACTGCGGTCGAAATACCGGTGATAACGCCGGTCATCACGTCGGTGGTGCCATTAGGGAGTGGCGTTGGTACCGAAAATGCCGCTGGCGGCAGGATCGTACCACTCATCGGTATTACAAAAGTTCCAACACCATTGGCGTTGCCGGCGGGACCTGGCTCAACCACGTACAACTACACCGTTTGGAATGTTGGAGGCCACCAGCCGTTGGATGATATTACGGTCACTGATGACAAATGCAGCCCGGTAGTATATGTTTCCGGCGACCTAAATGGCAACGGCAAGATCGATCCGCACGAAGAGTGGAAATATACCTGCACCACAACGCTTGCGACGACGACGACAAATACGGCGATTGCGACCGGCTACAGCGATGATTCCTATCATCAAGCATCGATCGCAACCGCCGTCGCTACGGTGGTGGTCGGATCGTCATTGGAACCGCCACTCATCAATATCGTAAAAGTGCCGAGCCGCCTGACGCCGTTCCCGTTTGGAGGAGGCAATGTTACGTACACCTATACCGTCACGAACCCGGGTGTGGTTGCGATGAATAACGTAAGCGTTACCGACAACAAATGCGCCACGGTTTCCTATGTTTCGGGTGACGCCAACAATAATGGTCTTCTTGATCCCGGCGAAGCATGGATCTACACGTGCCAAGCAAATGTCTCAGCTTCAACCATGAATACCGCTACGGCCGAGGGGAGTGCGAATGGCTTTACCACCGTAGGGTATGCCTTCGCGACTGTTTTGGTGTCTACGCCTGGGCTTCCGAATACTGGGTACCCACCCAAGGACGACAACATCTCGTGGGAAATCATCGCGCTCACGGGTGCTCTCGTGTTAGTTTCGGCCTTATCGGCCGCGATCCTGAAGAGGAAGCGATAGAATCGGCGCATGGCTTTGTTAAAAGCAAAGAAGTTGTCGGCGAAAACGCCCAACATCGTTTTGGTCTTTTTGATCGTGGCCGCGGTGACGTTCTTTGCAGCCGTCATTTTCTACGTGCTCTATGTTCGGGGCTCTTATGGGAACCCGTCCTTATCCGCCGGCTATCAGGATTCGCAAAGTATTGAGCAGGCACGATTGGGGCTTCCGGCTCGTCTCACGATCCCAAAGATCGGCGTTGACGCCGCCGTTGAGCATGTTGGTCTTACGCCGCAGGGGATAATGGCGTCGCCGGATGGTCCTGTCCCCGTGGCGTGGTTCGACCTCGGGCCGTGGCCCGGGCAGGTCGGGAGCGCCGTGATCGCCGGCCATGAGGGGTGGAAGGATGGCATCGCGGCGGCGTTCGATAATTTATACAAGGTGCAAAAAGGAGACAAGGTGTATATTCAAGACGAGCAAGGGGCGACCACCACTTTTGTGGTGGTCGGGATCCGGACCTACGATCAAAACGGTGACGCTTCGAACGTATTCGGCTCCAGTGACGGAAAGGCACACCTCAATCTCATCACGTGCGAGGGAACATGGAATGCCGCACAGAAAAGTTATTCGAACCGATTGGTGGTCTTTACCGACGAGGAATAAAAGGTCTGCGGCGGTTTGCAGAATGGCTTGGGGTTGTGGTATAACTATAAAAAAGTCGCATAACTTTCACAACAATCTTATGGGCATATTTAGTTCAAAAAAGGAGAATATAGTGTCGCTTCATCTTAATGAACAGGAGGAAGCGAGTGGCGAGAAAAGCTCTGATTCGACGTATGCGCGCGCCGAGCAGATGGAATTGTTCGCCGACAACAGGCCGGCAGCGGAGATCGGTCGGGAAAGGATCGCCAAGGCAGCGGATGCCGGCAAGAAGACACTTTCAAAAATAGGAGGCTTCTTCAAGTCGGCGTGGGCGAGCGGTAAGAGCGGTTTGGAAACAGCCGCTTCCTACGCGGCCGCTCCGGATGTTGTCGCCGCGGAAATCGGGAAAAAGATCGATGGCCAGGTGGAGCATTTTTCCGACATGAGCGGCAACGTGCAGGAAGCCGCGAGCGAGAAGATGGATGACGTTGGCGCGGGCGCTAACGCGTTCATCGACCGGATGAAGGATTCGCTGTTGGCAAAATATGCGGAAAAGATAGGATTGCGCGAAGGCGTGAAGGTTCCGAAGATCGCGTCTCCGGAAGCGCGTACGAGCATCTTGGGGCTTGACGATGCTGAGAAATCCATGGGCGGCGAGCTTATCGTGGGTAGTACTATTTTTGACCGCGTGAAGGAATTCGGGAAGCAGATCAAATCGATCCGCGCGCAGTACGAAACACAGAAGCAGGCGGCTGTCACGCGAAGGGCCGAAGGGGAGGTGTGGCTTCGCGAAAAGGAGGCCAAGAAGGTAACCGGGCGAAAGGTGGCGGAAGGCGTTTCTATGCAGCGCGCCGAGGATAAAGGGCGTTCCCATGTGATGCGGCAGTTGGAGATGGCGCAATCCGGCAACCTTCTTCGGTTCGATTCATTCAACCAGGCGATGCAATTCGCGGAGCGCGCCAAGCAGTTCGGCGTCGACATTGATATGGGGCGCGTCAAATTGCAGATCGGTCGAAGAGAGGAGGAAGATCTGGAGGAAGCGGCCTAAACTTTTATTAACATGGAACAAACAAAAGAGCAGCTTGTCGCGTTTATCAACCAATTGCCCGCCTCGGACGAAGAAAAGAAGGGTCTTGTCGCGGTACTCGATGAAGAGGGCGGCGATGAGGCAATGAAGGTGGTTCTGCGCGCCGCGCTCGAAGAGTCCGCGCTTACGGCGAGCTTCAAGGAGAATGTGCTTGTTGCCGAAGACGGCTTCGATAAGGACCTTGTTGGGATAGAGAAAGACGCAGCGGATCTGCGCACTGACGTTTCCAAATCTTTGGACGCGGAAAGACTTCAGGCGATCAAAGACCAGGTTTAAAAAGCGGCAACACCCGTCTACCGTTCCCGCATCTCGCGCATATGCGAGCGTTTTTTGAGGACTTCGCGCTTGTCGGATTTTTTGCGCGAGTGGCCGAGGCCAAGCTCGATTTTTATCAGGCCGTGCGCGAGGTAGGCGCGAAGGGGAATTATGTGGAGACTTTTATCTTTTAATAAATTGGCGAGCGTGTTCAGTTCGTCGCGTGATAGCAAAAGTCGCCGCGCGCGATCGGCTTCGTAATCGCTCGGCGTATTCTTTGGCTGGAAGGCGGGAACGTGCGCGTTTACGAGCCACGCTTCGCCGCCGCGAATCAGCACGTGCGATCCGGCGATCTGCATCGCGCCGTCCTTCGCGCTTTTTACCTCGTAGCCGTGGAGCTCGATGCCTGCTTCGTAGTTCTCTTTTATTTCATAATCAAAGCGAGCGCGACGGTTCTCCGCGATGGTGCTCTTGTCAGTACTGGAATTTCCGGTTGATGCCATTTCTCTATTATAGACCAATATTGTAGAATCCAAGTATGAGAGAGAAAATTATAGCCCTCCTTAAAAAAGCTCTTGGTGCCGCCGCGGCCGGCGTGCCGATCGAGCTTTCGGTTCCCGAAGAGCCGGCGTTCGGGCATTTTTCGACGAACGTCGCGATGCGGATTGCCAAGGCGCGCGGGAGGAAGCCGATCGAGCTGGCGGAAGAGCTCGCGCGCGAAATCGAACGCGCGGCGCCCGCCGGATTTTTTGAAAAGGTGGAGGCAGCGATGCCAGGATTCGTCAATTTTTGGATGAGTAAAAAAGCCGTCCAAGAATCTTTTGCGGCGCTTGCAAAGGATAAAGATTTTGGCAAAAATAATGACTTGGCCGGCAAAACGATTATGGTCGAATTCACCGACCCGAATCCGTTCAAACTTTTCCATATCGGGCATTTGATGAGCAATACGATCGGCGAATCATTCGCGCGGTTGCACGAAGCGTCCGGCGCGAAGGTCGAACGGCTTTCATACGGCGGCGATGTGGGGTTGCATGTCGCCAAAGCCATATTCGGGGTGCTTGCGAGAAAAGAGGAGATTGCGAAGGTAAGAGCAGGCGCCGAGAAGATGCAGTTGGTATTTTGGGCTGACGCATATGTTTCCGGTTCTGCCCGCTACGAAGATGATGAAGCTGCGAAAAGAGCGATCGATGAATTGAACAAGACGATTTTCGAAAGATCCAACAAAGAGATCAACGAGCTCTATCTCTGGGGCAGAGACATCAGCATCAGGGCGTTCAAGGAAATGTTTGTGCGGCTTGGCACAACATTCTCTAAGAATTATTGGGAAAGCGAGGTGATGGAGGACGGCGTAAAAATGGTGGAGGAAGGATTATCAAAAAAAATATTGGAGAAGAGCGACGGCGCTGTTGTTTTCAAGGGCGAACCCTACGGGCTGCACACGAGAGTGTTCATGAATTCACGTGGTGTGCCGACGTATGAGGCCAAGGAGTTGGGCCTTACCCTTAGAAAGCATCGTGATTTTGACTTCGATCAATCGATCGTGATCACCGGGAACGAGCAGAATGATTATTTCAAGGTGTTGCTCAAGGTTGTGGATTTACTTATGCCGGAATTGGCGGGGAAGACGATCCATCTCAGTCATGGAATGCTGCGGTTCGCTTCGGGGAAAATGTCTTCGCGCAAAGGCAACGTCATCACTGCCGAGTCGCTTCTCGAGCAGATTAAAACAAAACTGCGCGCGCGGATCAGCGAGAAGAGCGATCTGGATGAAAAAGAACGCGAAACCGTTGCCGAGGTCATTGCTATCGGCGCGATCAAATACTCCATATTGAAGCAGAACCCTGGTCAGGATATTGTTTTTGATTTTGAAAAGTCGTTGTCGTTCGAGGGGGATGCCGGACCGTACGTACAATATACCTATGCGCGGTTGCGGAGCATTGTGCGGAAGGCGCCGGTGCATGATCGGACGTTGGAGGAAAAAGGCGCGAACAAGTTGGATTCTGAAATCGAGCTGGCGCTTATGCGAAGGATGGCGGAATTTCCCGATGTTGTCGCGCGCGCGCGGGAGCTTTACGCGCCGAGCGGCCTCGTGGTCTATGTTTATAAATTGGCATCGCTCGCGAACAAATTCTATGAGACGACGCCGATTTTGAAGGACGAGGACGATGCGCGGCGCGATGCGCGGCTTGTGCTGGTCGGTGTTGCCGCAGAAATTTTGAAATCGGGGTTGGATCTTCTCGGGATCAAAACACTTGAAAAAATATAGCTTTTTTTGTATCCTAGCATCAGCAAGAACCAACTTAGGCGAGGTGAAGCATGGCAGAAACGACAAGGTGGAATGAGATAACAAAAACAGCAGTCACCATTTCCATAAAAGGACCTGTCGATTGGAGCAACAAGGACTGCTTTGGAATTGGTGAAGTTCAACTACCGCGCCGCATTTTCGGGTGGCCGCACTCCGACAGGATCTTTGTGCTGGAGGACGGCTGGACGGCGGAACGATTTGCCGATGGCCTGCTTATCTTTCCGCTTTCCTTGGATGAGGGCGACGAGGGATACGAACAATTCGTCATTCCTCTCGCCGCCGTGGAGAACTTCTGTGTCCATTGTCGCACGAAGTTCGTCGCAGAGACGATCGCAGAAGAGGCGATTCCTGTTTCTACGACCGTGAACTGACAGAATTATCTTATGGTTGGGTCCTGCGCTCGGCGCGCGCGGGACCCTTTCTTTTTGAAATTCTTTGGAAATTTGGCAAAAATCTGGTATTTTAAGAGGAATGGCATTGGAACCTTCTTCTAAAAACACGAAAAACATAAAAAGCGCGAAAGCCCCGAGCTTCATTGACGGTGAGTTCAACCTGCCGCAAACCGAAGAGAAGGTCTTAAAATTCTGGGACGAGCAGCACATTTTCGAGCAGTCGCTCGTTAAGAAACCCGGAGCGAAGACATTTATCTTTTACGAAGGACCGCCGTACGCAAACGGCAAGCCGGCGATCCATCACGTCATCGCGCGCATCGCGAAGGATGTTGTTTTGCGCTACAAGACCATGCAGGGATTCCGCGTGCCGCGCCGCGCTGGATGGGATACACACGGATTGCCCGTCGAGATGGCTGCCGAGAAGGCGCTCGGGTTGAAGTCGAAGCGCGATATTGAGCAGTACGGTGTGAAGCTTTTCAACGAAAAGGCGAAAGAGCAGGTGTGGATCTACAAAGATGAGTGGGAGCGTATGACGCGTCGCATTGGCTATTGGCTCGATCTCAAGAACGCGTACGTAACATACGAACCTGAATATATAGAATCCATTTGGTGGACGCTTTCGCAGATTGCGAAACGGAAACTGCTTTATAAAGGGCACAAGGTGGTGCCGTGGTGCACACGGTGCGGAACGTCGCTTTCGTCGCACGAGCTCGCGCAGGGATATAAGGAAGTGACTGACAACTCTGCGTACATTAAATTTCAATTAAAACCGGGGCAGAAGTTCGGACCGTCATACACCACGAAGTCGTCGGCGTACATTCTTTCGTGGACGACGACGCCGTGGACGTTGCCGGGCAACGTCGCGCTCGCTGTCGGCGAAAAGATTCCGTATACCGCGCTTCGCGTAAAAGGCGAAAAGGAACTTTATATTTTGGCGACCGCGCTTATTAAGAGCGTTTTCAAAAATCAGGAAGAGTTACAGATCGTCCATGACGATATCAAAGGGAAGGATCTGGTGGGGCTGGAGTACGTTCCGCTTTTTGACATCCCGTCGCTCCGGTCACCGCTTTCGTACAAGATCTATCCGGCGAATTTCGTGACGACGACCGATGGTACCGGCGTCGTGCACACCGCCGTGATGTACGGTGAAGATGATTACGTGCTCGGGAAAAAACTTGGTTTGCCGGAGTCCCACACGGTTGACGAGGAAGGGAAGTTCACCAAAGAGGTGAGCGGCTTCGGCGGGGAATACGTGAAGAAAAAAGATACGGAGGAAAAAATATTCACCAATCTCCAGGCGCATGGCAATTTGCTGCGCGTGCAGGCATATGTTCATGAATATCCGCATTGTTGGCGGTGTGGCACATCGATTTTATATTACGCGCGGACGTCGTGGTTCATCGCTATGTCCAAGCTCCGCGCGGGGTTGTTAAAAAATAATAAAACAGTGAATTGGACGCCTGCGCATGTAAAGAACGGTCGCTTCGGTGAGTGGCTGCGCGAGGCGAAGGATTGGAATCTTTCGCGCGAACGCTATTGGGGTGCGCCGTTACCGATCTGGGAGTGCGAACAATGCGACCACACTGAGATCGTCGGGAGTCTTGAAAGATTGGACCATCTCGCCGGCGGCGCGAAAAATAATTATTGGGCCATCCGCCACGGCGAAGCCGAGAACATCACGCTCGATGTCATCGATTCCGGCGACCATGATTTTCATCTCACGGAAAAGGGCCGCAAGCAGGTCGCGTCGGCGGCAAAATTGTTGCGATCGAAAAAAATCGACCTCATCTTTTCGTCCGACCTCCCGCGCACACACGAGACGAGTGAGATAATCGCCAAGGCGACCGGCGCGCCGGTGCGTGTCGACAAGCGGCTTCGCGAGATTGATCTTGGTTCGTGGTCGGGCCGCCCTGGCGCCGATTATCGCAATGTATTTCCTCACGGAGAAGATAAGCTTACGCAACGCGTCGAGCCCAACGCCGAATCGTTGACCGATGTCCGCGCGCGTGTTTGGGGTTTTCTCCAAGAGACCGAGCGGGACTTCAAAGGAAAAAATATTTTGATCGTGAGCCACGAGGACACGATTTGGATGCTCTCGCAGATCGCGAATAATTGGAACGACGCCGCGACGATCGCAAAAAAGGAGGGCGCAAGCCATGCCCATTGGGGCAAATTTATAAAGCCGGCAATGATAGTGACTCTTCCGCTGAAGATCGTTCCACGCGACGACACCGGCACGGTCGATCTTCACCGCCCGTTCGTTGACGATATTCTTTTGCCATGCCCGAAGTGCGCGGCGTCCATGCGGCGCGTGCCGGAAGTTGCCGATGTTTGGTATGACTCAGGCGCCATGCCGTATGCACAAGCGCACTATCCTTTTGCAGACGGTGGCGCGCGGGCCGACGCAGGTAGCGCGGAAAAGATTAACACCAAAACGCTTTCCGGGCTGGCGTATCCGGCGGATTTCATCGCCGAGGGCATGGATCAGACGCGCGGATGGTTCTACACCATGATGGCGATCGCGACGGCGCTTGGCTACAAAGCACCGTACAAGAACGTGGTGGCGCTCGGACTCATCAACGACAAGTTTGGGCAGAAGATGTCTAAGTCGAAGGGGAATGTTGTGGAGCCGTTCGCGGTGATCGACAAATATGGCGTTGATGCGTTGCGCTGGTATATGTTCACCGGGTCGCCACTCGGTGAGCCGAAGAACTTTGACGAGTTGGAGATCGCGAAATCGTTCCGGCGGATGCATCTCATTATCTACAATTCATTCCTTTTTTGGAAGACCTACGCCGACCACGCGGCGAAGCTGTCCGCCGTTGTGCCGAAAAATATCTTGGATCAATGGATCCTCGCGCGGCTGAACGAAGTCGTCGCGAGCGCGACGCAAAAATTAAATAATTATGAAATCCGCGAGGCGGCACTCGAGCTCGAAGTATTTGTTGATGATCTTTCCCGGTGGTATATTCGCCGCTCACGCCGGCGTTTGCAAAAATCGGGGAACATCGCGGATTATAAAGCCGCGTCGGCGATGCTTGGGCATGTTCTGCTTTCGCTTGTCAAATTGATGGCGCCCTTCACGCCGTTCTTTAGCGAGAGCCTGTATGGCGCTTTGAGTAGTACGAAGGCGTCGGTGCATTTGGACGAATGGCCGAAGGCGGATAGTAAGAAGATCAATAAGAAACTTGTTGCAAGCATGGCGGCTGCGCGGAATTTCGCGGCGCTTGGTTTGGCGAAACGCGCCGAAGCGGGGATCAAGGTGCGTCAGCCACTCGCTTCGATGACGATAAATATAAAACTTGGCGTGGCGCTCGATGCCGTTCTTGCCGAAGAGATGAATGTGAAAAAGATAATCGTTGCAGCAAAACAAAAGGACGTTGTGCTTGATACGACGATCACCGAAGCGCTACGCGAGGAGGGATTATTGCGCGACCTCGTAAGGATGTTCCAAGAGCTGCGCCAAAAAGCCCAGCTTTCGCCGAAGGACGTCATCGTTGCGATGATGCAGCTTCCCGCCGCCGCGCAGGGTGTTGTCCAAAAGAACGAAGTGGCCTTTAAAAAGGACGTCGGCGCAAAGGAAATAACGTACCGTCGCCTGGAAAAGTTCCAAGCGGAGGAGGTCACAAAGCTCGAAGGGCAGGATATTTGGATTGCGCTTAGAACTCTGGATTAGCGTGGGGGAAGCCCAGGTAATCCTCGACTGTCATGAGCCGGCCGTTGAATGCGTCGATGACTTTATGAACGCCTCGCATTTCCTGGTGGCTTTCATCAAATTCACCTTGCATTTCGTAGAGCGTGTGTTCTACACGATCAAGCCGCTCCTCGACACGATCAAGCCGTTTTTCTACCTCGATAAATTTTTGGGCAAACAATTCAAAGCCTGCCTGGACGATGCGGGACAGGTTTTCCAGGTTTATAGACAGATCTTCCACCCTTGCGGACAAACTTTTCAGGTTTATAGACAGACTTTCCATCTTTATAGACAGATCTTCTATCCTTTCAGCAATCTGCGCGTTGGTTATTTCTTGAGGCATCCTCTCAAGAATAGCGAATGCAACCGGCATAGCAAGCTTCCTTTAATGATTTTTTAATCTCGCGATACGCCGACGCGTTGCTTGATCTCTTCAATCTTTTTTGTCGCGATGATATTGGCTTTTTTAGAGCCTGAAACAAGAAACGCCTCTAATTTTTTCGGCGTAGCAAGCGCCGCCTTTTTCTTCTCCCGGAACTCCGCAAAGTGCCCACTTACGAGCGCTCCAAGTTTTTTCTTAAATTCAGAATATTTCGCATCGGCGAACTCTTCGGCGACCGTTTTCGGTTCCATATGCGTGAGCGCGGCGTAGATGTCGAGCAGATTGGCGAGCCCGGCTTTACCGACCGGGTCGTATTTGATCGCGATATCCGAATCGGTCACCGCGCGGGCGATCTTTCGTTGGATCTCCTCCGGCGTGTCGTCGATAAAGAGGCAACTGTCGGGCTGCGACTTCGACATTTTCTTCGACGGGTCTTTTAAGCTCATCACGCGTGGCGTTTTCGTGAGCAACGCCTTCGGTTCGATGAATGCATTGCCGAATTTCGCGTTGAACTTTCGCGCGACGGTACGCGTGAGTTCGAGATGCTGGAGCTGGTCATCGCCGACCGGAACAAGCTTCGGAGCGTAGAGAAGGATATCGGCGGCCATCAACACGGGATAATCAAAGAGCCCGACGTTGACGTTGCTTTCCTGCCGTCCCGCCTTGTCCTTGAACTGCGTCATGCGTTCCAGTTCGCCCATCGGCGTGATGGTATTCAATATCCACGCGAGCTCGCTGTGCGCCGGAATACGTGACTGTTGGAAAATGACCGATTTTTTGGGGTCGATGCCGGCGGCAAGATAATCGGCGGTAAGATCGAGAATCTGTTGATATTTTTCTTTCGGCTCGTACGACTCCGTGATCGAATGGAGGTCGGCGATGAAAAAATAACATTCGTAATCGCCGGAATTTTGGAGATCCACCAGATTTTTGAGCGCGCCAAGATAGTTGCCGATGTGCAAGTGGCCGGTTGGCTGCAACCCGGAGACCAGAACAGGTTTTTTATCCATGCTTTGATTTTATCACGGCTTATCGATAAGCAGAAATAATACCACACAGCAGGGCAAGCCTGCTCCTGCTGTGTGGTATTATATAGATATGCTATTTCATTACGTCGCTGCGGATGTGGCGGGGAAGATGACGGAAGGGGATTTTGAGGCGGATGCACTTGCCGATGTTCTGCGTTTTCTCGCCGGCAAGCAGTTGAGCCCGATCTCGGTGAAGCCGATGGAGCGGACCAAGTTGGGCATCAAAGGATTTTTTGGCGGCGGCATCAACACGTCGGACAAAGTGTTCCTCACGAAATATCTCGCACTCATGCTCCGCGTCGGCACCGACCTTCTTTCCGCAGTCAACATCCTTCTTGATGATTTCGACAAGCCGTCGGTGCGGAACTTCCTTCTTGAGGTGCGTGAAAATCTGAGCAAGGGCCAGCCGTTTTATATTGCGTTCGCGCGCTATCCGCGCGTATTCTCGCCAACAATGGTCAATCTGATCAAGGCGGCAGAGTCATCGGGGAGTCTCCAGAAAACATTCGAGGATTTAAGCTCCTCGCTCGAGAGGGATGCCGACATCCAAAGCAAGGTCAAGTCGGCGATGATCTACCCGATCATACTTCTTTGCATGGCTACCGCGATATTGACCTTCTTGGTCACCTTTGCGCTTCCTAAGGTGGCGGACGTCTTTACGCAGAGCGGCATCAAGCCGCCATGGTTCTCGCAGGTCGTCTTCACCGTCGGCCTTTTCTTGGGAGCGAACATTTATGTCATTCTTCCGTCGTTACTGGTCCTTGTGGCAGCGACGGTGTGGGCAGTTATCAAGACCAATACTGGGAAAAGAACGTTCGATCGCATACTTACCAGTCTTCCCGTCATCCGGACGACCTACCACGAGCTTGCCATCCAGCGTATGGCTTCCACGATAAGCTCGCTGATGCGCGCCGGGTTGCCGATCGTGCAGACGATCACCATCGCCGCCGAAACGGTCGGCGTGGGGGAGTATCGCGAGGCATTACTTCGTATCGCGAACGACGGATTGAGCAAAGGCCTTACTATCGGTGAGGCGTTCCGTCGCGAAAAGGCGTTTCCCAAGATGGTGACGAATCTCGTGGCCATATCGGAAAAAGCTGGCCATCTCGACGAGGTGCTCGCAACCCTTTCCGATTTTTACGAGTCGAATGTTGACGCGAACATCAAGGCGCTCGTTTCACTTCTGGAACCGGCGATGCTTCTCATCATGGGCGTCATGGTTGGCGTCATCGCGCTTGCCATCATCGTCCCTATCTACCAATTGACCACGCAATTCTAGTGAAAAAAGGATTTACCCTTCTTGAGCTCGTCCTCGTTTTCGGAATCATGCTCGTGACCAGTGCGGTAGCGTTCACGATCCTTTCCGGGAGGAAGACCAATACCGATCTTACATCCACCGCCCAGCAGGTCGCGACGCTTTTGCGCCAGGCGCAAAGCGACGCGATGGCACAGGAGAAAAATGTTTCATGGGGGGTCCATTTCGCCAACGCGACCAACACCCCTCCTTTTTACGCGCTCTTTACCACGAGCTACAGTACGGCGACGGTCGTTGGGAGCCCTTATCAACTGCCGGCAACAGTGGCGTACCAAACCTCCACGCTCGGCGTCGGCTCGACGACCGACATCATCTTCTCTCAGATCACTGGCGTCTCGTCGGTATCGACGAGCATCCGGCTTTATATGCCAAAGGAGAACACTGCGTTTTCTTCTACAATTTCCATAGCATCATCCGGCAGCGTCAGCTACTGAGCGCAAATAATTATTCTTTTCTCAACCCGCTTTGCCCGCTCCTGCGACGGGCTTGCTTTGTCCTCGGCGGTTCGCCGTTCACAAGAATGAACGGACCAAGCCGAACCGCCTGCGGAGGTTTCGAAAAGAATAATTATTTGCGCTCAGTAGCTGACAAACCTGCTTGGTCTTATTTTATCGTGTAAAACTCAGCGTTGGATAAGGATTTTGCCTTCGAGCGGGTATGTCGGACGAGCGTAGGCGAGGAGACGTAGCGCGCTTTCAGCAGAAAGCGACGCGACCCGCTCGAAGGCAAAATCCTTATCCAACACTGAGCGTCATATGATAGAATAAAGCTATGCAGGATTCTCGAGGAGGACAATCATTTGTCGAGCTCTTAGTCGCGATCTCGGTCGGAGCGATCTTTATGGTGGGCGCCGCCATGATCATCGCGCCGTCGCTCAACGAGAACGGCCAGTCGACGAAAGTGCAGACGGCCGCGACGGCTGCTCAGAGCCTTCTTGGCAACGTCCGATCGTGGTCGGAGGGGAGCTGGCAAAACGTTTTATCGCTCGCTACCGGAACGACGCAATACTATTATTTAGTGACGTCCTCCTCTCCTTATGTAGCAACGTCGGGCATCGAGTCCATCGTCACCGCGACGACCACCTACACGCGTTACTTCTTTATTTCCGATGTTTATCGCGATTCCGGCACGGGGAATATATCGCTCACGGGCACTGTGTACGACCCTTCCACAAAACAGGTATCTGTGGTGTATAATTGGAGTGGTGGGAAAGCGGGTACGATAAGCACGTACCTTACCCGGAACAATGACGCCGCGTTCGACCAGACCGATTGGTCCGGAGGTGCGAGCTCTGGCACCGTAACCACTTCCAGCAACAATCGGTTTGGCACATCTTCCAACATTGATTATTCCTCGACGACGGGATCGCTCTATGTCGCCATTCCAGGATATTAAATTTTTAATATTATGAAAAAATACTTTTTATACGGGGCCATCGCGATTGTTATCGCGATCTCTTTCCCGCTCTTCTTTGTTCTTACGCGCGTTCCTTCTTCCGTGCGCGCGTCTACGACAAACATCAGTGCGACAACGTCGCAACACTGGGCGTGGAATGACGAAATCGGCTGGATAGATTTTTATTCTCACGGCGACGTCAATTTGACACCAACGAAGCTTGCGGGATCTGCGAGTTCATCCGTGGGGTTAATTTCAATGGACTGCGCGACGAGTCCCAATGGAAATATCTGTAACGCGGGCAACGGCAATTATTATGTGGCCAACAATGGCAATGGAAATCTTTCCGGGTGGGCATGGAACGACGATATCGGTTGGATATCCTTCTTTTGGGGGAACGCGAGCGCGAACCCTTCGTCAACGCTTTCGTCTACATGCCTTTCCTATGGCGGATATTGCGGAGTGTCGGTCAGTGGCGGAGTATTCTCCGGGTGGGCATGGAACGACGATATCGGTTGGATCGATTTCAATTGCAGTAACACCACCGGCACGTGCGGCAATTCGCAGTTTGACGTCGTGACGACGTGGGTTCCGCAGGCTGCGACGGGAACCCTGGACTCGCAGATATTCGATACCGGCGTCGCGAGCGGCGCGCAGTTGAACTCGGTCACGTGGAAGGGCAGCTTGAACGGGCTCCCGGCCTCGGCGGTCGGGTTCCAGTTCGCAGTGAGCAATAGCACGAGCGGCCCATGGAACTTTACGGGGACTTCTTATGTCGGTCTTCCGGCATCGCCGATTCTGTTGGGTTATTCATTGAACGGTCGGTATTTCCGCTACCGCGTGACGCTAACAACGGACGCAGCTCAACTGACCACGCCGCGCATTGATGACGTCATTGTGAACTGGAGCCCGTAGTACATTCCGGTCGTGGTATAATGAATATTATGGAGCGATCGAAATTGTTTTCTACCAAGGGTGGCTTTACGCTTATCGAACTGCTTATTTCGGTAACTATCTTTACGGTCATCATCGCCGCCTTCGTCGGCATGTTGATCGTGATAACGAATGTGGGGACACAGCAATCGTCATCCTCGGTGGTCACCCAGGAAAGCAATCTTCTTTTGCAAAAGATCCAGTATTACGTGGCGACGGCGAGCCTTATTAACATCGCCACTTCTACGCCAACGAGCACGCTCCAACTTCGTATGGCAAGCTCATCGGTTGATCCCACGTTCATCACGCTTACTACAACGACGACGAGCGGCGTGGTGTATCTTCAGCAGACGGCGACGGGACCATTGCAAGCCCTCACTTCGAATAGGGTCTATGTTTCTTCTCTCACTTTCACGCGCCAGGCAAATCCTCCCGGGCATGACGTCGTGAATGTTTCGTTCACGATGCAAAATAAAGCCGGGTTGACGAACATCGCGCAGTCGTTCGGCCAATTATTCCAATCGTCGATTGTGCATGTTTCCGCCGCCACCTTCGATTCAGGCGTTCTTGCGTCGGGTCCCGGCGAGCTTTTGGGAAACAGCACGTATCCATGGAATCCGATCAATGGCGTCATTAATTTTAGCAGCGGCAATGTCGGCATCGGGGCCACCGAGACCGCGCCGACCGCACAGCTTGAGGTAAATGGCGGCATACAATTTGCCGTGCAGAATTCGGCGCCGGCGTGCACTGGCAATCCGAACGCCCGGGGAACGCTTTGGTTTGTTGACGGCACCGCCGGGACAAAGGATTCGCTCTCCCTTTGCGCCGACAGCGCAACAGGAACGCTTACGTGGGAAACGCTTTATTAGCCGCGGAAAACGCTTTGTTAGAGGTTCCTGTGGATAACTTGCATTCTTTTTGGCGGAGAAGTGATACAATAATTCCATGAGCGATAAAAAGAAGATCGTGTTTGCGGTTGTCGTTATGGTCGTTGTTATTATAGTGGCGGCGTGGGGCGGATGGTATGCAAGGAGCCCAAATAATAATGAGGCTGCAAGTCCCTCTTTGCCGAGCGTGGGTTTGGCTGTTCGCCCGCCCGGGCCGCCTGTTGTGGCGCCTTCTTCTACTATCACGCGCACAGCAGTTCCTGCGAATGCGGTCGCGCCCGATAAGGGTTCAAGCGCTGTCGCAATCGCAAGCGCAAGCGTTGCGGTTCCGGTAGTAGAGAACGCAGGGAATCCATCCGGTGATGTAAGCTATCGCAGTTTTAATATCAACGTTGAAAATAATGCATTCGTTCCGGGCACGGTCATTGTAAAGCAAGGGGACACCGTGAATCTTGAGATCACCGCTGTTGATGCAACTTACGCGTTTACCCAGATAGATTACGGGCTCAACGCTTCGATTGCGAAAGGGACGACACGGACCATTCAGTTCCAGGCATTGCAGACTGGCAATTTCACATTCTTTTGCGGCTCCTGCGGCGGTCCCTCGAAAGGCCCTGTTGGACATATAATAATAACTGCCAACAACAAATTAAATTAAAAACATCATACTATTATGAAGATTCCTAAAAGCATTGTCATTTTTTTCATCGTCGTCATCGCGCTTCTTATCGTCGTTGGCCTTGTTTGGGTGGGGATCGGTATCGCCACCGGTGGTTATTCTTCGCAAGGCGCCCTGTCACCTTATTCCGCTGTGTATCTTACTACGGGCGATATCTATTTCGGCAAGCTTGACTGGTCTCCGTCGCCACACATGGAAGACGCATGGTTCCTTCAGCGTAGCACCGATGCGAAGGGGAACGTTGCGGTTGGCGTCTATCCTTTCAGCCAGGTGGAGTGGGGTCCGTCGAAAGACGTGTACTTCAACACCCAACAGATCGTTTTCTGGACGCGCCTTAATAGCACGAGCAGCATAGCGCAGTTGATTGCAAACCCGAGCGCGATGGAGGCGGCAGCAGCGGCGCAAAATACGGGGATGCCGCAGATTTCTGGAAATTCCCAATCGGCCAACAACAATCAGAATCTACCAACAGCCCCTTCCACCTCAACACCTACACACTAGCGCTCGCGGCCATTAAAAAATAACTACCATGAAAAAAAATCCATTCCAAACAAAAATCGGCGTTCTCGCGACCACTGCGGGTATTCTGCTTTTCGGAATGTTTTTTGCGGTAGCATTCAAAGTGTTTGCTTTTAATGGGCCCACAACAGCTCCTCCGAACGGTTATGGCGCACTCGGCAGTGATGCTTCCAATAACATAAGCATTGGGACGTCCACGACGGCACCCACCACTAAATTGTTCGTTGTCGGCGCGGGGAGCGACTCGAATTCTTTTGCGGAAAAGGAAGTAGCAAATAATCAGACGCCGCTTTTTATTCTTCGCGATGACGGTTCCGTTGCCGTTGCCACCAGTTCCTTCGTCCCCGGAGCCACGAACATAGGAAACAATCTCAATGTTGCCAACAACCTCACGGTTGGAGGGCTGCTTAGCGCTAACAATCTTGGTTCATCAACCATCAATGCCCAAAACGTCTCTGCCGGTGCGTTCGGTTCCGGCACCGGCGGTGGAAGTTTTTCCTTTCCTAGTGGGCTTTCCGTCGGATTAACAGGCGGTACGTACGCTCCTATATTTTCTGTTTCAGCTAGTAATATACAATATGGTAATTGGTCTGGTGGCGGCATAAGCCTTGTAGCTCAAAATGCATCGCTTGACCCGAACGTGGTCCACGGACTCCCCGGTGGAAGCATTGGCCTTTTCCCGGGTACCTCGAGCGGACCTATGGATAACAAACACACCCAGGGTGCCGTCATGTTTGGGGCTCAGGCGTACACCGACGGCAGCGGATACTGCCCTACTGGCAGCGTCCTTGGTCCGTCGCTATGCGGTGGCGACGATTGGTTTTTTAACGAAGCCAGCGATACTGCGGGTGAAGATAACTTGATTTTCAGCACCGATCTTAAGCCGGGCGGCTCCATGTTCCCTGGTCTAATGGCTCCCTACGGCCCTTCGATAGGTTTCGAGAACGGGAATAATGATGTAACGTCGGTCAATGCCACCGCGGGTGGCGGTTGGATCTTGAGGAATAATAGCAATTTTTACTTTATTTCAAAGTTCGGGAACCCAGTGGGGACTACCACCACAATCGCCGGCACCGGCAACATCATCTTAATGCCCGATGCTAACGTCGGCATCGGGTCATCGTCATTCACGCCGAATGCTAAATTGACAATTGCCAACAATCTCTATACGGCACCTCTTGGCTCTTCGTATGGACAATATCAGATCATGCTTTACGATGGTAGTTCTGCCAGTACCTCGTACGGGATGGGTGTTGAAAACTATAATATTGGTTTCAATTCCAATGGCGGTTATAAGTTTTATCAAAGTGCTAGTAGTACTCCGCTTATGGTTATTGGTGGCCAAGGATCAACTAATGTCGGTATTGGCACCACCACGCCGGCATATCCGCTGACGGTCAATGGAAACATTTACGCCACGGGCAATATCACGTGCGGAGGGACGTGCGGCAGCAGTAGCAGCGCTCCGGCTGCGCCGGTCATCGTCGTCCAGCCGAACTCGCAAATCGTGAACGCGGGGGATAGCGCCACGTTCAGCGTGGTGGCAACGGGTGTGCCTGCTCCTACCTATCAATGGCAATATTTTAGCGGTTCTTGGAAGTCCTTCGCCGCAGGAACGGGCACTACTTCGTCCGTCATGGCCACCTTCAGTACTACCGCGGCATATAACGGTCTGCCGTTCCAGGTGGTGGTGACCAATTCGCAAGGAACGGTAACGAGCAATCCGGTGACCCTGACGATAAATACCACAGTGTACTCGGTGGGAACCAGCACCGGCAGCCTCGTCGGCATCGGTACGACGACACCGCAGGCGCCATTACACGTTAACTCCGGCGATAACACGACAACTCCTTTCGTCATGCTCCTGGGTACGGCCACTTCTAGTTGGTACGTTGATAGTGCTCTTAATACGGTGACGGTAACCAACCCGGGCGCAAGTCCTACTCTCGGCTCTCTCGACTATACCACTCTTAACCCGAGTGCGGCGATGACTAATTATTACCAACACGCCGATCTGCTTGAGATTCCAGCCGCCTCAACCAATAATTTTGCGTCGCTCTACACCGGGCTGGATGGCCTCTACGATTATGGGTCGGGTAACGTTGGGAGTCTTATTGGCCAATCCGCGCTTGCTGACTTTGCCTCTACTGGGGCGATGTCTGGAGGTCTCTATGGTGGAAACTTCCTCGCCCAAATTGTTAACGCCGGTTCGAACCAGACCAGTTTGGTTCCGAACATGTATGGTGTGGTAGCCAACGTGGCGAATGGTTCCACCAACGGGACAGTCACCAACCGTTATGGCTTTTATGGTACAGCTACAAACAGTGGAACGGTCACAAAAGACTACGGTCTGTACCTGACCGGTTTTGGGAATGGCACGCACACCAACACGCCGTTCGATATCTATGCGGCCGACGCTAATACTTCCAACTATTTTGCCGGCAACGTCGGCATTGGGACGACAAATCCGTCTACGGCGTTGACGGTGAGCGGTACTATCACGGCGACGACGAAGAACTTCGAGATCAAGTATCCGGGCGATGGGATGCCGGGTTACGATCTGGTGCATTCCACACTCGAGGGACCGGAGGTGGGTGTGTATTATCGTGGTACAGCTAGCCTTGTGAACGGGCAGGCGACCGTCGCTTTGCCGCCTTATTTCGGGGCTCTTACGCGAGCAGGTTCCGAGACGGTCTATCTGACCGCCAAGGGCAAAGTGCCGTTCTCCTTAAGCTATGACAGCTTTGACCACGACGCAGGGACATTCATTGTCTATGGCAGCACGCAAAGCGGATCATTTGATTGGCAAGTAGAAGCCACGCGCGCGGACGTTGCGCCGCTTCAGGTGGTCAAGCCGACTCCGGGAAAATAACATGCGGCTCGTATGAACAATAAGAGGAATATTCTCATCGCTGCGGGAATCGTTATTGTGGTTCTCGCAGGATTGCTTGCGTGGTATTTATTGGGCGGCAGTTTTCAAAATGGCAGCCCTGCGGCGTCCCAGCAAGCGGCTGCGCCGACGATTCCGCAAGTTCCTCCAACGGCCGTCGGCTATTCCGCAAGGCTGACTTCAGGAAAGCTTATTATCACTGTGCCGGGCAAGGCGACGACGACCGTGATCACTTCCGCCGAGATAACGACCGTCCACCATGATGCGCTTGCGGCGGCGATCAAGCAGATGCAAGCCGCAGCGGCATCGTCCGCACCCGCGGCGGCCTCATCAGGATCGTCATCGTCATCCGCACTATCCGCGTCCGCTCCGTCATCGCCAGCCTCGGTCTCGGCTGCGGCAGGGCAAGTCGCTCCGGCAAGCATCTCCGATTACCTTGCCTCACTTGCGAAGACGATGGGCTTTGAGCCGCTCAGTACTTCGTATACGGTGCTCTTTGGGAAGGACAAGGTCTATTTCGCGGCGAAGGGGATGCCGACCTCCGGCGCGCAGGGAAAGATCTCCGTTTTTTCGTATGACACCACGAGCGGCCTGGTCCAGGTCGCCGTCCTGCCCGATGTCGGCCTCCAGCAGGTCTCCGATGTCGCATTGTCGCCGGACGAGCGGTATCTTGTCCTGTTCCAGTGCAACACGGCGCCGAACAACTCCGGGTGTTACCGTCTTTCGTATGGATTCTTTGTCTTCGATCTCCCGGCGCAGAAAGAAGTGGGCTACGTTGCCGGAGCGGTTGTTCCGTCGCCGCAGTCCCTTTACTCCTTCGGGCAATGGTTTAACGATTCCAGTTTTTCCTATAACATCTACCAGCCGACCAATGCGTCGGGAACCGCGGTGATCCAGTTGGGAGCCGCGTCGTACGAACCTTCAGGCAATCAAACCTACAATATCCCATAGCGGCTTGATCGCGCTGGTCTCGGCGGCGCGGGAGAAAAAAGAGTATAATGATAAGGATGGAACATTCCTCTTCCCGGAAAGGCCAGGTGTTTTTAGCGTTGATATTTTTCATCGGAGGCATCATCGCCATTGTCGGTCTTCTCCTGGCCTTCCTCGCGGCATCATCCGCGGATTCGGGCTACGGGGTCGCGGCGTCGTTCGCCGCCGAATCTGCTGCGACGGCCGGCGCGGAGGATGCCCTCTTGCAGCTTGACCGGAACGCGGCCTTCGCGAGCGCGGGATATTCCGTTCCTTCCGGCAGTTCGACGGCGACGGTCACCGTCACCAATCCTTCGTCTGCGGGCCAGGCCACGATACTTTCCGTCTCCACGGTCTCGGCGCACACGAAAAAGATCAGCGTTGTGGTTTCGGAGAACGCGGCTACGGGGCAGGTCAATGTTATTTCATGGATGGAGATACAATAACCACTATGAACCGCATCAAACCATATTTCCAAAAAATCCTTTCCTTCCTGAAGATCCGCGTGAGCGCCGTCGGGCTTGAGGTGAGCGATCAGGTTTTGCGCTTGATATATTTGAATAAGGGGGCGTGGCAGATGGAGGCGCTTCGCCTTGCTCCTGGCGTCATGGAAAAAGGGGAGATAAAGGACGCTGCGGCGTTCGCCGCCGCGCTTCATGAATTGAAGGCGAAAGTGTTTGGCGCCAAGAACAAGAAGAAAATAAACGTCGTGGTCTCGCTCAGCTCGGTGAGCATCTATAGCCAGGCGTTCACTCTGCCCATCATGGAAGGGAGTGATCTTGATAAGGCGATCAATCTGAACGTCCAAATGGCCTCGCCGGTCGATATTTCCCACGCCTACTTTGGCTGGCAGGTCTTGGGACGCGATGAAGCAAGCTTGAGATCGGAGATATCTGCGGCGTTCGTGGACAAGGCGCTCGTGGACGGGATAACCCAGGCGCTTTATGCCGCCGGGTTCGTCACGGTAGGCGTCGAATCCCGCGCGCTCGCGCTCGTTCGCGTTCTGCGCGAACAGGGCAAGGGATTGGACATCGAGAAATCATATCTGTTGCTCAACATCGACAACTCGGGCATTGATTTCTTGATCGTTCGGAAGGGGAGGCTTTATTTCGAATATGCGAATCTTTGGCGCGACCTTGCGGATGACAAAGGGCAGATAGCCGTCGAAAAATTCGAGCAGACGCTCACTTCGAGCTTGCGGCAAGTGGTGAATTTTTATACCCAGCATTGGCCGGAGCCGCTTGCTGGGGTGATCCTTGCCGCGGTGGCGTTCAATGTAGAAGCGGAGAAGGCCGCCGCTGCTGCGCTGTCGTTGCCCGTCGTGCCGCTTGAGCTCTCAACAGAGGCAGCGATCTCCCCCGAGTGGTATGTTGCGTTCGGATGCGGTTTGCGCGGCCTTAACGCTGGCAATGCGAGCAATGAGATAAATTTGTCGGGAGCTCAGGCGATGGACATGTTCCACGAGGAACAGGTGCTTGATTTTCTCGCGCTATGGCAGATCCTCATCCCCGCGGTTTTGGGGTTTCTTGTCATAATACTCATACTTGCCGATAATTTTTTGCACGCGACGAGATCCGGCGTTGAAGCTCAGGCGGCATTCAGCCAGCACGGAGCCGAGCTTAAAGAAGTGGCTGCGCTTACGGCGTCTTCCACGGCATTCAATCAGTCTGTCACGCTTGTTGCGAACGCCGAAAGCCAGATCGATAAGAACTATTTGATCATCGCGGAGATAAACAACATTGCTGCGGCGAATAATATCAATATCAATAATATTTCTTTCCAGTCGCCGGGCACTCCTATTCTCGTTGCTGGCGTCGCTCCGGCGGCAGGGCAGATAACCGCGTTCAAGAACGCGATCCAGGGCGACCCTCATTTCGGAACCGTCACGCTTCCGCTTCTTAATATCCAGCAGAGTGAAAATGGTGGGTATTTGTTTTCGATGTCATTTCCGCTTTCAAACGTAGCGTTTTAGCATAAGCACAATTTCTTGCCCCAAAAAGGGTCGCGTCGTTTTCTGTTGAAAACGCGCTACGTCTCGGCGCCTATGCGCCTCCGACATACCCTTTTTTGGGCAAGAAATTGTGCTTATGCTAAAACGCTATACTAGCGAAGCGGAAATGTTTTTGAAAACATTTTCCAAAACTTTTTTGTCTTTCGCGGTGATGGGGGAGAGCACGAAATCGCCAGCTTTCTTCCGGTGCGGTTCGTCCTTTTCGCGGATGCCGATGCGGATGCGAGTGAAGTCCTGCGTTTTGAGGTGGTCGATGATTGATTGTATCCCGCGGTGGCCGGCGGAGCGGCCGCTCTTTGCGAGCTTGAAGTCGCCGATGGCGATATCGCTGTCGTCGTGGATAATGGCGATGTCTTCGGCGCGGGCCTTGAACACCCGCATGGCCTCTTTCACGGCGCGCCCCGATTCGTTCATATAGACCAGCGGTCGGACGAAGGTGGCCGCGCCGATGGTAGCGTAGACGAAGAGGTTCTTATACGAGCGGAACGCGGGCTGGGCGGCGTTTTGCGCAGCATGTTCCGCGAGCCATTGCACCGCAAGTACGCCGACGTTGTGGTACGTTCCCTCGAGCAACGGATCCGGATTTCCTAGTCCTATAATGAGCTTGTGTTCCATACTTGATTATTATATTGCACTTTCTCTATAATGAGTACACGTTGCACGTTGAGCGGGTTATCGCGTCGCATCAGAACATTTTATGAGAAAATTTTTAGCATCGTTCCTTGAGGTCCTGGAGATCGCCGTTATCGCCATCGGAGTGGTGTTCATCGTGCGGACATTCCTCGTTCAGCCGTTCTTGGTGAGCGGGACGAGCATGTATCCCACGTTTCAGAACGGTGACTACGTGCTTACCGACGAGCTGACGTATCGCATCCGTCCTCCCGAGCGCGGCGAGGTGGTGGTGTTCCATGACGTGAGCGATTACTCAACCTATCTCATCAAGCGCGTCATCGGCTTGCCCGGAGAGACGGTCGTCGTCAAAAACAACGTGGTCACTATTATAGATTCGCAGCATCCGCAGGGGTTCGTTTTGGATGAGAAATATTTGCCGTCAGGGACGCAGACGCTTGGCGATGGGACGTGGACGCTTTCCTCCAGCTCATACATGATGCTTGGCGATAATCGCGGAGTGAGCTACGACTCCCGCGCCTGGGGACCGCTTCCCGCAAAGGACATCGTTGGTTTGGTGCGCCTTCGGCTGTGGCCGCTTGGCAATTTTGATCTTTTCAGCGCTCCGCACTATAACGCTTCATAACGACGACCATGCCCACATCGAAACAAGAAAAAGAGAAACCCAAACAGGCGGTTCGCACGTTCCAGTCGGTGAGGGGGATGCACGACGTGCTGCCTTCCGACGAACCGTATTGGGAGAAGCTCGAGAGCGTGGTGAGGTCGCTTGCCAACGAATATGGTTTCTCGCGGATCGAACCGCCAGTGATGGAGTTCGCCGAGCTCTATAATAAAACCTCGGGCGAGGAAAGCGACGTGGTGCAGAAGGAGATGTATACCCTGCGGACCAAAGGCGGCGACCTTTTGGCGCTTCGCCCGGAATATACGCCGGGCATTTGCCGCGCGTATATGCAGAACGGCCTCTCCCGTCTTGGCCAGCCGCAGAAGCTTGTCGCAATGGGACCGATCTTCCGCCACGAGCGTCCACAGCTCGGCCGCCTGCGCCAGTTCACACAGATCGACTTCGAGACGCTCGGCGGCGTGAACGATCCGATCTATGACGCGGAGATTATCGCTATCTTTTCGGATCTGCTGAACGAACTGAAGTTGAAGAATCCTAACGTCAAAATAAATTCCATCGGTTGCCGCGTCTGCCGGCCCATCTATAAAAAGCAGCTTATGGCATATTATAAAAGCCACGAGAAGGAGCTGTGCGAGGATTGTGTGCGACGCCTTCCTAACAATCCGTTGCGCCTGCTCGATTGCAAAGAACCGGAGTGTGTGAAGCTTAAAGAGCATGCGCCGAATTTTCTCGACAAGCTTTGCTCGATGTGTAGCGCCCACTTTAAGAGCGTGCTCGAATATCTTGACGAGGTGAAGATCGCCTATGAGCTTGACCACCACCTGGTGCGCGGGTTGGATTATTACAGCCGCACGGTTTTTGAGATGTACGCCGAAGGTGGGGAGGCGCAGCTTGGCGCGCTGGCTGCCGGCGGCCGCTATGACTATTTAATGGAAACGATCGGCGGCCACCTCACGCCCGCCATCGGCGGCGCGGCTGGCGCCGAGCGGTTGATCGCGGCGCTTCGCGCGAAGGAGATATCGTTCGTGAGCAAGAACCGTTCGCGGGTGTTTTTGGCACACGCCGGCGAGCTCGCAAAGAAGAAATCATTCGCGCTTTTAAAGCTGCTGCGCAACAAAGGGATCGTCGTCGTTGAGGCGTTGGCGAAAGAGTCGCTAAGCGCCCAACTCAAGACCGCGGACAAAGAAGGCATCGGCGTGGCGCTCATCCTTGGCCAGAAGGAGATATATGAAAATACGGTCATTATCCGGGACCTTGCAAGCGGCGCGCAAGAGGCGGTGTCTATCGAGAAACTTCCTGACGAAATAAAGAAGCGCCTCTCCGCAAAGTAGCATAAGACACCTTCTTTTCGAACGAATCGCGCGGACGCTAAAGTTCGAAAAGAAGGTGTCTTATGCTACTTTGCGGAATCGTCTGGCGTTGGCGACCTTCGTCGCCTCCGGCAGCCCCTCAAAGAGTAATGGGTCTTATGCTACTTTGCGGAGAAACGCTTATCTTTCGTCACTGAGAAATTTTTCAATAAGAGACACTGCTTCTTTTTCGCTTTCGATCCAGTGGACGGCTTTGTCTTTTTTGAACCAGGTCATTTGGCGTTTTGTGTAGTGCCAGGTGTTCATTTTGATCACTGCCATTGCTTCGTCCTGCGAAAGCGTGCCGTTCAGGTGCGCGATCGTCTCGCGGTAGCCGATGGCGTCGAATGCCGATGGCGATTGGCCGTATTTTTTTGTGAGTACTTTGATCTCTTCGATGAGTCCGTCGCGCATCATCGCGTCCACGCGCTTATCTATCCGTTCGCGCAGGAGTTCCATTGGGGGATTGAGGCCGAGTACGAGCGTTTCAAAGAGTGGTTCGTTCTTTTTGCGCTGCGAGGTGAATGGAGTGCCTGTTGCGATCGCGACCTCGAGCGCGCGCACTACGCGGCGGGAATTTTTGGGATCTACCACAGACGCCGCCTCGGGATCGAGTTCAACGAGTTTTTTAAATGTTGCGGCGAGCCCATCGCGCGCGATCTCGCTTTCTATTTGCGCGCGCAGTTCCGGATGCGCCTCGGTCTTCGGAATGTCCAAATTCTCGAGCACCGTTTTTATATAGAGACCGGTGCCGCCAACGATGATCGGCAGTTTCCCGCGCGTGATAATGTCGTCGAGCGCTGCGATGGCGTCGGTCTTATAGTCCGCGACGGTGTATTCTTCGTCGGGGTTTTTGATGTCTATCAGGTGATGCGGAATTGCGCGACGTTCGGCGATGGTCGGCTTCGCGGTGCCGATGTCCATGCCGCGATAGATTTGCCGCGAGTCGGCGGAAACGATCTCGCCGTCAAACTTTTTTGCGAGCGCGATGCCGAGTGCGGTCTTTCCGCTTGCGGTCGGTCCGACGATGGCTACGATTTTCGGCTTATTTGACATCTTATTTGTTCCGCATCATTATAAAATCTGTAGCTGGTTTTTACCAGCAGAAGGAGGCAGTAGTGATACTGCTACAGTGGATGGACATTTGTTTGCGGGCAGTCGCGGCTTGGCTGTTTGCGTTTGTTGCCTTCTTTGCGATGATTGTCGGCTTTCTCGCGGCTATTAACTGGCTTTTTCGTCACTCAAAGCGACAGAAATCCGCGCGCTGAGCGGGCGGTGATCTTATCTATGGGCTCTGGCTGTGCCGAAAAACAACCAGAGCTCCAACCCCTTCACGGCGCTCTTAGAGCGTTTTTTCTTTTATTTCCTTTTCTATCTTTTTGACGAATTCCGCGACCGGCATTTCTTTTTCTTCGCCGTCGCGGCTGCGGACGTTCACCGAGCCGTTGCCTTCCTCTTTTTCCCCGACGACGATAATGTAGGGGATCTTCATCATCTCGGCCTCGCGGATGCGCTTGCCGAGCGATTCATTGGCCTCGGAGAGCTCTGCGCGGATGCCGGCGGCGAGAAGCGCGTCGTATGTCTTCTTTCCATAATCGGCGAATTTTTCACTGACGGGCAATATCGTCGCCTGCACCGGTGCGAGCCAGACGGGGAACTTTCCGGCGAAGTGTTCAATAAGCACGCCCATGAACCGTTCGAGCGATCCGGAAATCGCGCGGTGGATGACGATCGGCCGCTCCTTTTCACCCTTCTCATTCACAAATGAAAGGTCGAAGCGTTCAGGAAGGTTGAAGTCGCATTGGATCGTGGCGAGTTGCCACTGGCGTCCAATGGCGTCCTTGAACATGAAGTCGAGCTTTGGTCCGTAGAACGCAGCTTCGCCCTCGATGCGCCGATAAGGAAGTCCATCTGCCTTCGCCGCTCCTTCGAGCGCGCTTTCCGCGGCATGCCAATTTTCGTCGGTGCCCAGATATTTTGAGCGGTCATCGCCGCGGACGGAAAGGCTCACCCAATACTTATCGAGCATACCCATCGTCGCGTAGAATTTTTTAATAATGCCGGAGATGGTCTTCACTTCAGCCTCGATCTGCGAAACGCGGCAGAAAAGGTGGCCGTCGTCCTGGGTGATGGAGCGCACGCGCGTGAGGCCGGAAAGCTCACCGGATTTTTCGTCGCGATAGACCGTCGCCGGTTCGAAGTAGCGGACCGGCATGTCGCGGTAGCTGAACTGGTTGTCGGTGAAAATCTGCATATGGTGCGGGCAGTTCATCGGTTTCATGATAAATTTTTCCTCTTTGCCCTGCACGCGGAACAGCTCGTCGCCGAACTTCGCGGCATGGCCGGAAGTTACATAGAGCGCTTCTTTGGCAATGTGTGGCGTCCACACGCGGGAGTATCCTTTGCCGGCGTGGAGTTCCCAAAGATAGTCCTCGATCGCCTTGCGGATGATCATGCCTTTCGGCTGGATGAGAGGAAGCCCCGCGCCGATGAGGTCGGAGATGGTGAACAACTTGAGTTGCTTGCCGAGCACGCGGTGGTCGCGTTTCTTCGCTTCTTCAACCAATGTTAAATAATCCTTAAGCGCTTCCTTGCTCTCGAACGCCAAGCCGTAGATGCGCTGGAGTTGTTGGTTCTTCTCGTCGCCGCGCCAGTAGGCGCCTGCGATCTTGTCGAGCTTGAAGCCGTCGGCCGGGATCTCGGAGGTGTTTTCCACGTGGCCGCCGCGGCAGAGGTCGAGGAAGACGTCGCCGGTCTCGTAGACGGTCAGTTTTTCCTTTTGTTGGCCTGGCATGCCGTCGCCCGTAAAGTCGTTTATTAAATCCAGCTTAAATGGCTGGGCGGCGAAAAGCTTTTTCGCTTCGGCGGCGCTTACCTCACGCCCGCTGAACGGCAACTTCTTGTTCACAAAACCGCGCATCGTCTTCTCGAACGTTTTCAGGTCATCCGGCGTAATCGGGCGGGGGAGTAGGAAATCGTAGTAAAAACCGTTCTCTATAGTGGGGCCGATACCTAGTTTGGCGTCGGGGAACTCTTTGAGTACCGCCGCCGCGAGCAGGTGTGCGAGCGAGTGGCGGATCTTATCGAGCGACGAAACTTCGGCTTCCGGCGAGGTTTTATTGGTCATAATCTCATTCTATGACTAAAACTGGATATTTTCCACTCTTTAGATGTGCATCTAAACTGACGAGTCCGAAAGGACGAAAGTGGATGGCCGGAAGGCTTAATGAAATCTTTATGTGCCGCGTGATAGGGTTTTATGATGATCGTCGAAAATATTATAAAACTTCTCAGATGGTTTGAGGTAAAAATACTTTTGTCTGAGTGCCCGGCGAATATCCTCTTTAAAGAAGGCGAGATTTGGTGGTGCGAGGTGGGTATAAACGTTGGAGTGGAAATCTATGGCAAAGGGGAGTTGTTTTCTCGCCCCATTTTGATCATCAAAAAATTGAGCAAAGATTTTCTGATTGGTGTTCCGCTGACGAGCAAGAAAAAAGAAGGGAGTTGGTTCGCCTCGGTGATTTACAACGAGAAGGAAGGAACTGCCGTCTTGAGCCAGGTGAGAGCATTCGATGGGCGGCGTCTTATAAGTAGGATTGGCGTTTTAAGCGAAACACATTTCGCCGAGGTAAAGGCTGTTTTTTACGACCTCTTGTGCAGATAAAAAATCTCCCGCCTTACGGCGGGGTGAGTGGGAAATCCCAAATATGATTTCATTATAGTGCCACGCTACGCCCCGTCAAACATCTTTTAATGAAAATTTAATGTTTGTAGAATGAATGGCGAGTAGCCCACATCCGCCGCCGCGTCGTAGCTGGAAAACCCCGCGCCGTTGCGCTATGATAAACTCATGCTCGACATCAAGTTTATCAGGGAAAATGCGGCCGCGGTGAAGGATGCTGCGACGAAAAAGAACATCGATCCGAAGATTATCGATGATCTGCTGGCGGTTGATACGGATCGCCGGGCGCTTATGGCGTCCACGGAGGCAATCCGCGCGGAGCAGAAGAAAACAAAGGACCGCGACGCGGGTCTTAAATTAAAGGAGCAATTCAAAGAGCAGGAGGAAAAGCTGAAACCGCTTGAGAAGAAATTCAACGATTTGATGGTGCGCGTGCCGAACATTGTTTCGCCGGACACGCCGCCGGGGAAGAGCGATGCGGATAATAAGGAAATTTTTCACTGGGGCACGCCGCGCGGTTTTGATTTTACACCGAAGGACCACATGGAGCTTGGCACGGCGCTCGGCATCCTCGACTTCGAAAAGGGGACGAAGGTGGGCGGTTTCCGCGGCTACTATATTAAGAACGACGGCGTGCTGCTCGCGCTCGGCATCATGTCGTATGCGATCAATAAAATGATAGAGAAAGGGTATTCGCCGATGATCCCACCGACGCTCATAAAAGGCTTCCCGCTCTTTGGCAGCGGCTATTTTAAGGGTGGTGATTACGATCCCGAAACGGATGAGATCTACCAGGTCGCGACGCCGGACAAGGAATCGACCGGCGAAAAGAGCGCCGAGAAAAAATTTTTGGTGGGAACATCCGAGCCATCCTTGCTCGCGTATTATTCCGACGACGTTTTAAAGGCGGAGCAGTTGCCGATCAAGCTGGCCGGTTATAGCCAGTGCTATCGTAGCGAGATCGGGAGCTACGGCAAGGACGTGAAGGGGATGTACCGCGTGCACGAGTTCATGAAGGTGGAGCAGGTGGTGCTCGCCGAAGCGGACATCGAAGCATCGAACAAGTTGCAGGATGAGATGACGGCGATCTCCGGCGAGATGCACGAGGAGCTCGGCCTGCCGTATCGCCGGCTGGCGATCTGCGGGGGCGACATGAGCGCCGGCAAATATCGTGCGTTCGACCTCGAAGCATGGCTCCCGGGCATGAACCGCTGGGCGGAGACCGGCTCGGCGAGCAACTTCCTTGACTGGCAATCGCGGCGGTTGAACGTCAAATATATCGACCCGAAAACGGGCGAGAAAAAATATGTCTATATGCTTAACAACACGGCGTTGCCTTCGCCGCGCATCTTTATTGCTATTCTCGAGAACTATCAAACAAGGGACGGCTTGGTGGAGGTGCCGGAGGTCTTGGAAAAATACATCGGTAAGCAGTTCATCGGTGGTTAGCAGTGGCTCGCGATTTCGTGCTCGCGTGCGTTCTGGTATGATGAGAGGTATCTTCTGACCATGGCGATCCGCAGCACATCGTACATTTCTGAACATCGTAAACGGCGTGAAAAAGTGAGACGCTATGTTTTTTTGACCCTCGCGGTGTTCGTTCTTTATTTTCTTTTTCTTGGCGGTACGTGGCTCATTGTCCGTTCGCCGCTGTTTCGGCTGCAGCATATCACTGTGACGGGCAATAATATTGTCGCGAGCCAGGATATCATCACTTTGTTGCAAGCGAATCCCTCGGGCCGCCATAATTTTTTTGATAGCGTGCTTGGCTGGAGCAATATGCTGGTGTGGCCGCACGATCTTTCTTTGAATCAAACCGACTTGATCCCGCAGCTTGCGAGCGTGTCCATCAACAAAGATTATTTTTCTCGCAGCATCACCGTAACCGTCACCGAGCGTGCCCCGTTCGGCGTTTGGTGCTTTTTGCCAAAAGGCGCGAGTGCCGCGGCGGTTTCGACCGCGAGCGTAGGCGCAAACACAAGCATAAGTGCGATTTCAACTTCGAGCATGAGTGCGAGTATTGGCGCAAGTACGAGCACGGCGTCGGTCGGCGTTGCGGAGAACACGGACGGTGGGCGATGCTATTGGTTTGACAACGCCGGTGTACTTTTTGAAAAGGCGACGAACACCGAAGGCAATCTTATCGTTGTTGTTTACGATCGTTCGCAAGCCATCCGCGGACTGAACCAAAAAGTTTTGCCCGATGATTTCGTGTCGAATTTTATTTCCGTCGTCAACGTGCTTCGTAAGAGCAATATCGGCATTCAGGAAATAGACCTCAATGATATATCTTTAGAAGAAGTCGATGCGATAACGACCGCCGGCCCGAAGATCTATTTTAGTCTGCGATTTCCCGCGGATGATTATTCGGGCGTTTTACAAAGTCTCGTTGCGCAGGGCGGTTTCAATAAACTGCAGTATGTTGATTGCAGGACGGAGGACAGGGTTTACTACAAGTAGCCTGAGCCCGTTTTACAATATTTGTAAGAATTCCTAGAGATGATAGATGAAGATCGACGTCCCTGCCCGATAATCCGGCGTTGGCACGTTGCCCATGCCGCCGGTAGCGGCCGGGCGGAGCGCGGTGAGCCATGGATAGCTGTCGGACGCGTTGCGCGGTTCGTCGGCGGCGAGCGGCTGGGTGGCGAGTTCGAGTGTGTTCACGGAGACGGCGAGCCAGTGGATGCCCTGCGCCGTCGGGTCGCCTTTTGAAGATGACCAATTTACTTCTTTATCGCCAAGATAATATTTCGGATTGCTGCCGCCAAAATAATCGACGGCGATTTTGTCTATCTCGGGGTGTGTATTCACGAACGATTGCAAGCGAAGCATGTCTTGGCCCCAATCGTAGTTCGAGTCGGTCACGTAGTGGTAGCCGCCCCACACGCCACCAGCGAACTCATTGAAGTAGGAAAGGAAGTACGGCGCCGCGAACAAAGTTTCCAACACGAGCCAGCAGAGGAGAAGGATGAGGAAGATGTATTTGAGTGCTGAACGGACGAGTGATTTTGTCATCGCTGAAAGCGATTCGATCACGCTGGTGCGATCCATCGCGCTGCCCGTCGGAAAATTCAGCCGCGCAATCCACGATTTCCACGCGCTTGCGCCGAGTAGGAATATGAGCGGGATGGTCGGCATGAGATGGCGGATGCCGATGTTCAGCGTGCTGTGCATGCTATAGCTCCAATAAAGGACAATGAACGAGACGAACGCGAATTCACGGAAATGATCGTCGAGCATTGCAAGAACGCTGTTGCCAAAGCCGCTGCGGCGTATCTTTTTGATACCCCACCAAAGTCCTAGCGCGAGCGCAAGCAACACGACAACGAGCGTTGGCAGTGGTTCTTTCAATAGATAGAGGATGGGGAAATAGAGCCAGCCGCCGCTCGACACGACGCGGCCGAGGAAATAGATGGTGTTGCCGCCGTCGGCGCGCTGGAGCACCATCAGGACGCCGAGCGTGTATTGCGCGACGGGTTGGGTGAGACGATGACCCGCCATCCAGATGTCCGCGTCGGCGATACAACGCACTGGCTCGCAGAGTTTACCGGCGGGCGTTGGACCGCTTGCGAAGGAGGTGAGGATGGCGGTCGTGTCGGAGACCTGTCGCGCGGTGGGATAATGCGCAGTGAATAATGCGTAGACCGGGTAGACGATGATGGCATAACCGATCGCAAAAATAACGGCAACCTGCCATGTCCATTTCCACAAACGCGCGAGCGCGGTTTTTGCGCGCCGCGAGCTATCGGTGAATCTCCACTCGCGTGCGAGATCGCGCAACCAGAGCACGAGCGCGAGAAAGATAAAGAGCGGCACCAAAAGTGGCGTGGAGAACTTTGTGAGCTGCGCGACGCCGAAGGAAAGGCCGGCGTACCACAAATATTTCATCGAGCGTTGTTCGGTGAACTTCAAAAAGAAATAGATTGCGAAAAGGAACCCGAATGCCGCGCCGACGTCGGTCGTAACATAGTGGCCGTGCGCGAGCACGTTCGGGTCGAACGCAAAGAGGAACGTCGGCAGGAGCGCCCAGAGGCTCCCCATCATCCATGCCGCAACAATATAGATGAGAATGATGAGCAGGATGGTGATAATGATCGGCATGATGCGCGCGGTGCGGATGATCGCGGTCGCGTCGTTGCCGGAGTTATAGAGAAACTGGTAGCCCATATCCCACTGGCCGTTCACCTCGGTTTGCCACGCGGCGATTTGCGTCGGATAAAACGGATTCAAAAACAAGACCGGCGCCATCGCGAGCGCTTTTATAAGAGGCGGGTGTTCGGGGTTCAACCGATAATCGAGCTCGTGCACATAGCCGTAGCCGGCGGGGATATGCGCCAGTTCGTCGTCAATCGCGGAATCGGTGCGTGACGCCCATAACATTAGCGAGAACGACGCGATGCAGATGAGCGCGAGCGCGCCCATTGCGAGCCACGAGGAGAAATTTTTTATAATGGTCATGCCTTCATTATACAATATGTAAAATCACACCGACGGCGTGGTAGAGCTCATTTCAAAAATATTCCGCTCGCGATATTGGTCGGATACGTGCATGACAAGGAATGAGGACGAAGGCGTACCCAAAGGTACGCCGAGGACGAAGTGACACCGTCATGCACGTATCCGACCATATCCCCAAGGGTTCCGGATAGATTTCCGAAGGGCTGCGTTGCGGCGGCGGAGCCGTAGCTTGCTACTGTCTCCGCCTTGCGTCTTGCCCTTCGGAAATCTATCCAGGAACGCGAGCTGGAATATTTTTGAAATGAGCTCTAAACTATGATTACTATGAAGTGGGGAATGCAATCACGCCATGACGACGAGGAGATTCGCATGAACGAGCTCACGCACGTGGCGCGTGCCGAGAAGCGCAATCAATTGAAAAATTATCCGCAAAAACCCCGCACGGCGCTGCCTCGCGGGATAAAGGCCGCCCTCATCGGGCTTGCTGTTTTTTTCGTTGGCGGTTCGATCTTTTCGGTATTTTTTCTTCGCCATAAGGCCACTGAGCTTATTAATACTCAAGCAACGACGCTGCACGCGGGCATCGCCGATCTGCAGAATTTCGACACGACGGGCGCCGAGCAGCAATTTTCTTTGTTGGGCGGCGCGAATCTTCCCGCAAGCGGTCTTTTCGGGAAAGTGCTTTCTCTTTTTCAGGGCGCGGGAGGGACGCTCAAATCGTTCGGTGACCTTTCGGGCCAGTTGAGCGCGCTCGCGCAGAAGATCGCGAATGTTCAGCCCGATGTCTTTGCGTTTGTATCCGGCGTCCAGAATAATAATCTCGTTACCGACCTGAACGGCATCAAAGATACCCTTGCCGCCCTTGATGCCGATAGCAGCCAGCTTTCCGGTGAACTTTCGCTTTTCAATAATGCCGGATCTTTTGATGGTGGCGGCTATTTGACGTTGCGAACCCAGGTCAAGGATGCCGAAAGTTTTTTGAATGCTTTCATCCCGTGGCTTTCGGACGCATCGTCCACGCATCATGTTTTGGTGCTGCTTGAAAATCCTTCCGAGATGCGACCGGGCGGTGGATTTATCGGCAGCTATGCGGACGTTGCCATCAAAGGCGGCGCCGTTCAAAGCGTCTCGGTGCACGATATCGCCGATGTGGATGCCGCGTTCAAGCCGAACATTGTGCCGCCAATGCCGTTACAGCTTGAAAATGCGCGCTGGCGTCCCGCCGACGGCAACTGGTTCTTCGACTTTCCGACGTCGGCGTCGGAAACCATCGGTCTTTTCGAACAGTCGGATCTTTACGCGAGTGCCACCGCGTCGAGTTCCGTTTCCGTTGCGACTTCATCCACGCCGACGACATTCGACGCCGCGATCGCCATCTCGCCGCAGGTCGTGAGCGACCTGCTTTCTATCACTGGTCCGATAACCATTGCGCATCCGTCCACCACATTTACCGCCGACAATCTTACGGTGCAGATACAAAAGATCGTGCAGGCGGGGCAGGCAACTGCGGCGACCTATCCAAAAGATGTACTACGTTCGCTTTCGCAGGCGATATTCCAGCGGCTTGCGTCGTCCACGCCCGACGAGCAGCAGCAGCTTTTAAACGACGCGGCGCAATGGGTGAGCGACAGGGATGCGATGGTATATTTCAAAAACTCGGACATCGAAAGTTTCGTGCAAGCGTTTGGCGCCGGCGGTGAAATGGACCAGCTGCCGCACAATTTCAACGGCGATTATTTCGCGCTCGCGAACGCGGATATCAATAGTGACAAATCGGAGCTGTATATGGCGCAGACCGTGAGCTATGACGCGACGATCGGTAGCGATGGCACGTTGGCCGATCACGTGATCATCGACCGCACGCACAACGGCAAGCAGAGTCCATCGTGGTGGTATCAAACGACCAACACGGATTATATGCAGCTTTTCGTCCCCGATGGCTCGTCGCTCGATAACGAAAGCGGCGGGATGGTCAGGAACGTTTCCGCGCCGGTGAACTATACGCAGCAAGGATACAGCACCGATCCGTTGCTGCTCGCCATCGTTTCGAGCACGCGGCAAACGTTCGGCTATCCGAACGTGGCCTCGCACGAGGAGGATGGCAGGGAAGCGTTCGCGGTGTGGTCGCGCACGTACGCGGGGAAGTCAACGGAAGTGGCGTTCGATTACTCGCATGAACTTTCTACGCCGCCCGCATCTGGCGTGCAATACCAGTTTGTCTTCGAGCGGCAATCTGGCGCGACGGGGGACGAGAAGATCGAGGTTGACGCGCCGCTGGGGTATGAATTTGCGGAGAATGGGCTCGCAAGCTTTACCTATGAATCCACGAGCACGCCGGGGAGATTGGTGTTCAATCTGACGCTGCAGAAGATATAGCTGGCGCGAAGGTTTTTTTGGATAAACAAGAATAAAGCCGCCCGGATGTTACGGGCGGCGAGATATGGTGTTGCGCGGTCTGGAGCCGCATTGCTATCCGACAGAGAGATGACCCACCACCTCGGACTTAGTGAAGCTGTCCAAGCGTTGGAGGGCATCCCACTCGATTATCATCAAGTATTGGGTTGTCGACGAGCGTGGAACGGCGCGGAAAAATCGACCAACCACGCCTTCCTTTAGTTGTGGGTTTGGGAACGGCACCTTGATGACAGCGCGTTGCCCAACCAACTCTAGCGCTTCTTCCTTTGTGAAATACTCCACCACCGAACTCATGTTTGGTGTCCTCCTCAAGAGTGTTTTATCAAATAAACACTAGGATAGCAAGCGCGCGAGTTTTTCCACCCCTTCACGCGGGAAAATATTGGGGAGCTTCCGGAATTCTTCCATGGTGAGCCACGCGACGTGATATTGGTTTTGCTCGGTCATTTTTTCTTTTTCCGGGCCGCCAATCTTGGGGACGCCGCTGTATTCTTCGATGAGAAAATAATATTCATTCCTGTTCCCGGTGTTGATGGTGATGAAGGGAGGGACTACCAGATTCTCAAATTCAAAGAGAAGCGTGCACTTTTTGACGTCGAGGCAAAATTCTTCTTTCACTTCCCGCCGCACAGCCTCCTCGATGGTCTCGCCCTTATCAACGCCGCCACCCGGGAAGATGAAATATTCTCGATCGGGCTTTACCCGCCGCATTAAAAGTATCTTTCCATCTTTGATAATGACGGCTGTTGCTCGTTTTCTTAGCTGATCCGGTTCTTTTGCCATGAAATCAGTATAGCAGCGAAGTTGATATTAAAAAATCATTAAAGAACCTTTGACTTCGCGTGGTGCGTACTTATGATTATTACCATGGATGATAAAAACGAATTTGTGACGAAGAAAATGTTTCACGAGGGCATGGAACATTTAGAGGCAAAAATCGATGCAAAGATCGATGCGTTGGCGTTGATGACCCAGCAGGAATTTGCGGCGGTTTGGGGAAAATTAGAAGAGATTGACGATAGACTGGATGGAATAGCGACAAAACACGACCTGTTCCAGTTTGAGGCTCGCATTATGGCTGCGATTGGCGATATCGCTGCCGAGCTCAAAAATCACAACGTGCGTATTCTGGCGCTCGAGCGGACCGTTAAACCGTAATCATCCTTGTGGTAGCCGTCGATTTTTTGGTACACTTGCGACTATGGAGCATATTCGCAATTTTGTTATCATCGCCCATATCGATAGCGGGAAATCGACGCTCGCCGATCGTCTGCTCGAGATGACGGGCACGGTGCCGATGCGTTCGATGCAGGCGCAATATCTTGATCGGATGCCGCTCGAGCGCGAGCGGGGGATTACGATAAAGATGGCGCCGGTGCGTATGGAATACGAAACGAGCGGCACGCGCTACGTGATGAACCTTATCGACACGCCGGGCCATTCGGATTTTGCGTACGAGGTTTCTCGCGCGCTGAACGCCGTTGAGGGCGGCATTTTACTTGTCGATGGCACGAAAGGCATCCAGGCGCAAACGCTTTCCAATTTGCGTGGCGCGCAGAAGGCGGGCCTGCGCATCATCCCTGCAGTGAACAAGATCGACCTCGCTTTGCCGCATATCGAAAAAGTGATAGAGGCGACTGCGGATTTGCTCGGCGTTTCGCCGGAAGACGTATTTCGCGTTTCGGCGAAGACCGGCGAGGGCGTGAAGGAATTGCTTGACGCGGTCGTGCGGCTGGTTCCGCCGCCGAAGGCTGGCCATCCGGCAGGTGGGCAAGAGAACATCTCTAAAGCCCTTATTTTCGATTCGATGTACGACGATCACAAAGGCATCATTGCAAACGTGCGCGTGTTCGGCGGCGAGTTCACGACGGAAGACATGCATCTGGTGGCAAGCGCCGACGGTTTTAAGGCGAAAGAAGTCGGCTATTTTTCTCCAGACATGAAGGCCGCGCCGAAGTTGCACACCGGCGAGATTGGTTACATCGCGACGGGCCTCAAAGAGCCCTCGCTCGTAAAGATCGGCGATACTATTTTGGCGAACCGCGATTCGACGAGTCTCGGTGGTGCGCGCGCCAGCGAGCTTGCTCTGCCCGGTTATCGCGAGCCAGCGCCGGTGGTGTTCATCTCGTTCTATCCCGACGCCGATACGAAGTTCGACGACCTCAAGCGCGGGTTCGAGAAGTTGCGCTTGAACGACGCGGCGCTCAGCTTCGAACCGGATTCGAACGAGGCGCTCGGTCGCGGATTGAAGGTCGGCTTTCTTGGCCAGCTGCATTTTGAGATCATTTCGAGCCGCCTCGAAAGGGAATATAATTTGTCATTTTTGACGAGCTTTCCGTCCATCGCGTATCGCGTGCAGGACAAAGGGCAAATTTTTACCATCAAGCAACCGCAGGATTTTCCAGAGCATCCGGAAAAAGTGTGGGAGCCGCTCGTCGATCTGGAAATTCTCACGCCGCAGCAATATCTCTCCGCGGTGCTCAATATGCAGACCGTCTTCGATATGGAGATCCATGAGGTGAAGAATATCGGCGAGAATTTATTGATCCAGGCCGTGATGCCGCTGCGCGAACTCATCCGCGATTTTGATGATCGGATGAAGTCGGTGTCGCAGGGCTACGCGTCGTTCACATACGAGCTCGCGGGGGAGCGCGAGTCGGAGGTGGAGAAATTGGAGATCGTTGTGGTGGACGAGGTGGTTCCCGCGCTCACGCGCATCGTTCCCAAAAAAGACCTCGAGCGCGAAGGACGCCAGACGGTCGAGCGCTTGAAGGAGTTGTTGCCGAAGATGCAGTTTTCGCAGGCGATCCAAGCGAAGTCGCAGGGGCGCATCATCGCCCGCGAGACGATCACGGCGATGAAAAAAGAGCTTGGCAATTTCGGCAAGAACGGCGGCGACCGCACGCGCAAGATGAAGCTGTGGAAGAAGCAGGAGAAAGGCAAAGAGCGGTTGCAGGCCGGCGCGCGGGTGGACATCTCGCCAGAGGTTTTCCGTGAGATACTGAAGAAGTAGCGCTTGCGTTTCTGTGCGGAGATTTGCTATAACGTTCTTAGAGGAGGGCATTGAGATGCCGGCAACGTTCTTTGAAATTCCGCAGGACGGAGAATATGTCATGATCGAATTGGTCAGGGCCGTTCCGTCCGACTGGTCGTGGGTCGAGGGGTCTCTCCGTGCGCTTCCTGGCATGGCGGAGTCGGGGTTGGCAGTTCCGGACGTAGCACTTGTTCTCTCGCGATACCAAAAGGCTACGTATCAGAGCCATCGGGTCCCGGGGAAAAACTCGGAGCTCGATTTTTCTGAAATGGAAAAGATCTTCGGGCGGTTGATGGCACCGGAGATTATCTCTTTCGACGGCATGAATTCCGAATCGGGACAACAGATCGCGGTGAGTTGGATTGAGCGTGGCTATCGGGGAGAACTCATCTTTTTTAGCGGCTACCTCGATAACTCAAAATACGACAACCCCGAGCGGTGTTATCTTGCGCTTGGGCCATGGAAGGGGTGTCCCGCTGATGGTGCGGAAGCGGGGTCGCAACCACCACGGATCAAACTGCAGTGGGAACCGCACTACCACGGCAGGGCGGAAAGGCTTGAGCCGATCATTTCCGTCTGCCGGTCGCTCGGGCTACGGGAATATCAGCCGGTTTCCGGTTCTTGATTTTATAATTCTTCGAGAAGGTCGAGAATGCTTACGCGTTCTCGACCTTGCTGTTTTTTTATGACCCCTTTGCCCTTGCCTCTATCCGCCAATCCTCTACACTAAAGGCATGAAGATCGCGGCAATCGTCGGGCTTTCTCTTGTCCTTGTTTTTCTCGGCGTGAACGTCTATTCGTTCGTGAAGCAGGAAAATTCGCTTGGCACCAGTCTTGCCGATGTGCAGGCGCGGCTTACCAAGGCGCAAGCGGACGAAACGAGTCTTCAGGCCGAGAAACAATATCTTGCGAATCCGGTCAATTTGGAAAAAGAACTCCGCGCGCGGTTCAATTACAAGTTACCCGGAGAGAAGATGGTCATCATCGTGCCGACGGGGGTCACATCGACCACGTCGACGGCGGTGAGCGATTGATACGTGCGGGTATGGTTCAGTGGCAGAACGCGACCTTCCCAAGGTTGAGACAGGGGTTCGATTCCCCCTACCCGCTC
>Ga0182030_10001559_pt1 | contig 47396 bp, 47 predicted proteins | sample 812S3MmetaG_FD_121299 | JGI IMG/M metagenome (GOLD analysis project Ga0182030, IMG submission 121299) | Permafrost microbial communities from Stordalen Mire, Sweden - 812S3M metaG (Illumina Assembly) | ecosystem: Environmental > Terrestrial > Soil > Wetlands > Permafrost | place: Sweden...
GGCCACGCTCGACGCGCCAAGTTTTCTCTATCGTGGGTCGGACGGGCCGATCCAGTACCAAGCTCCCAATCGAACACGCGGTCTTTCGACCTTTGGAAACAGTGCGATTGACATTGGTCGCACGACGTATCAGCCGTTGGAAATCATGGGTGGCGTCGTGACGAAGTGGTCGCGGAGCACCCTGACACCTTTGCTCGATAGTTTTTTTGGCCCCACTATCGTAAAGTTTGATCTGCGGATGCTTCATGGTGTACAAGACGTCCACGAGCATGGCGGCCAGTACACCGTGGACGAGGTGGTGCCCGCAGGCGAGGTCTCGCCCGGCACCGCGGGGCAATCCCTACTGATGTGGTCAATCAAAATTCACTCGGGCTACGTCACGAGCATCCGAGGATCTGCGTACGGCTTGCTTCACTCCTATGTACTCGTGCGCAAGTTTCACCTCGAGCCGATTGCAGAAAAGTCCCTGACCCTTAGCGAGTAGACCTTCTCTCGATTCGGTCAGATTCCAAAAATCACCCCGCCTCCCAAGGACCACGTCGTCAGAGTGACGGAATGCAAGAACGGCAATTCCTCCGAGAGCACTCTCACTTACGTCTGCGCAAACGACGGCAAACGATGAGTTAACGATCGTTTTCCCCACGGCGTCGCCGGGACAACGTCAACGTCCAGCCCGCCACAGCCCCTCAGGCACGCGTCACGAGATCAGCGGCGCAAGCGTCAGATCTTTACTGGTCCCTGATCGGCTTCCGAAAGGCCCGAGAAATCGGCGACACCGGACGGCGCGGTCGGCATCATTCCCGCCGCCACGAGACCAATGATCAAGATCACCACCGCGGTATAGGGCGCGTACACCGTGGGCGAGGTGACCTTGTAGACGGCGCCGAAGATAGCGGCAGCCGTGACGACTCCCCCGACCAGACAGGCCGCGTAGAGTTGGGGCCTCTTGTCCACGGTCCGTAAGCCGCGTAACGCACCCACCGAGATGAATAGGTAGATCGCCGCGATCGCGAATCCGCCGAACGTCGACATCCAGCTGAACATCGACACGTACTCCGGAGTGCCCCCCGGCAACGCGAACACCGAAGTCGCGATCACGAGCGCGATCACGACGGCGTACACGCCCAAGACGAAGTTGCTCGCGCCGATCGGAGTGCCGTGCCGCGAGATCTTGGTCAGCGGCGAAGGCAGTCGACGGTCGCGCGACAGCGCAAAGATGCCTCGCGACGCGGACACGGCGCAGCCGATCAACACCGCGATCATGTCAAAGACGACGACGAGTTCGACGAGGCGGCGAATACCCACTGACGCGAAGCCTCCCGCCGAGGCGGGTCCAGCCAGGCCGAACAGTGGCGCACCGGCGTTCTTGCCCAACAGGCTCATGTTGAAGTGGTAACCGGCCACCTGCGCGTAGGTGCCGATCACGTAGAAGCCCGCGATGACCAACACGGAAATCAGCACCGCGCGGGGAATGTTGCGATGGGGGTTCTCGGTCTCCTCTCCGAGATTGGCCGACGTCTCGAATCCGGTGAACAACAAGACGCCATACAGGACTCCAAACAGCACTCCCTTCCAGTCCGTGGGAGAACTGTGCGGCGAGAAGCCCGTGGCCACGTGGTGGACGCCGCCACTCTTGATGATCACGAAGATCGAAAACACCAGCACGACGGTCACCGAGATCATCGCGAGGGTCAACTGCATGCGCGTCGAGAGCACGACGCCAAAGAACATGATGAGTGCCACCAACGCGAAGAGCAGGACGTCCCAGACGAGGTAGGGAAAAGGCTGGACGTTGAACTCCGCGAGCAGCGTGTCGTGGATCGTGCCGCCGATCATCGGCAGGATGCCCGCGCCCAGCGCGAGGATCCCGGCGTAGTACAGCCAACCCGCAGCCGTGCCCACACGGCTACCGAGTCCATCGGTCACGTAGTCGTATAGCGAGCCGGCGGCTTGGATCTTTCGCGTGTACTCGGCCACTATCCAGCCGAGACCGATGACGCCAACCGCCGCGATCACGACAGCGAGCGGCGCCGCGCCACCCGCGCCGTTCCCCGAAGCCGAACCGATACCCACCAGGAGCGGCACCAGGAAGGCGATCGAGAAGACCGGACCCATCAATCCGACCGACTGCGCGATCGTGTCAATCAGCGTGAGTTTTCTCTTACCGCCGAGCAACGTCTTCGCCGTCTTGTCAGCCGCCATGCTTCCCCCGATGCCTGTGTAGTCCCCCATGGCCGCACAGCCATCGTGAAACCGTACGGGGTCAAACGACCAATGTCAAGTACGCAGGGTCAGGCGAGGCGCTCGGTCGCCTGACGCACGAGCCACACGAAAGTCGGGTCGGGCGCGCTGAGCAACTCAGGATGCCACTGCACCGCGAGCAGATCCCTTTGCGCCGTCTCGAAGGCCTCGACCACGCCATCAGGCGCGATTGCCGAGACCGTGAGGCCGGCCCCGACCGTTTCCACGGTTTGGTGATGCAGCGAATTGACGGCCAGCACCGAGGGAAACAACGTGGCGGCCAAGGTATCGGGCTCGACGTGCACTTCGTGAGTCGTGGTCCGGCCATCAACGTCCCACTGGGGATGACCCGCCCCCTCGTCGAGCTCCACGTGTTGCACCAGCGATCCCCCAAAGGCCACGTTGACCAGCTGAAACCCCCGGCAAATGGCGAGGATCGGTAGTTCGTTCTTGCGGGCGGCCTGCAACAACGCCATCTCCCATTCGTCACGGTCGGGCTCGAGGGGCTGCAACCCCGACTCGGGTTCTTTGCCGTACAGCGACGGGTCGAGGTCGGCTCCCCCACTCAGAACCAGACCGTCGAGTCGTTCGATGATGCCATCGACGTCCGCGTCGCGGGTCAGCTCGACGGGCAGCCCCCCGGCGGCGGCGATGGAGCGCGGGTAATCGGAGAAGTGCAGATCGAAACGCAGCCCGCTCATGGCCGCGGGAACGTTCTCGCCCAGGAACGTGGCTGGCCACCGCCGTCCCGTCACACCGATAAGGGGCTTGCTCACAGTGCAATACTACGGGCATCACCCGCCATGTGCTGTACTTGCTGCATCGTTTGGTTGCAAACCATTGATGAGTCGAAGGAGAATCATGGCCCCGCCGTTGGCTGACCTCACGTCGCACGACACCTACGTCCAAGGGTTGCCCCACGACACGTTGGCTTATCTGCGTGCCCACGATCCCGTGCACTGGACCGAGGAGAGCGACGGCGGTCGCGGCTTTTGGAGCCTCACGAAGTACGACGACGTGCTCTTTGCCAGTTCCAGCGCCGAGATCTTCTCGAGCCGCTTCGGCATACGACTCGAGGACATGGACCCCGAGGAGACCGAGGCGAGGCGCACGATGATGGAGATGGATTCACCGGAGCACACGCGGCTGCGACGCCTGGTGAGTCGACCCTTTGCGCCAAAGTCCATCAACGGCTACGAGGACGCCGTACGCGAGCTCGCGGCCCAGGTCCTCGACTCACTCCGGGGCCAGGACGAGTTCGACTTCGTCGCCACCGTGGCTCGCGAGCTGCCCATGAGGATGCTGGGCCGGCTCCTGGGCCTGCCCGACGACGACCTCGAGTGGCTGGTCCAACGTGGCGACGCGCTCATCGGCAATACCGATCCCGACTTCACTGACTACGTGGTCGATCAGGTCGACACCTCGGACTATCGGCTCCTGCCCTTTCGCAGCCCGGTCGCCCTCGAGCTCTTCGAGTACGCCAGCCGGGCCCTGGAACAGAGGCGTCTCGAGCCCACTCACGACGTGCTCTCGGCGCTGCTCGAGACGACCATCGACGGCGACACCCTCGACGACCTCGCCCTGAAGAACTTCTTCACCTTGATGGTGGCGGCCGGCAACGACACGACGCGCTACTCCTTGACCGCCGGGTTGCAGGCGCTCATCGATCGCCCGGAGCTCTACGCCCGGATTGCGACCATGAGCCTCGAGCAGCGCAAGTCTCTCGTCGAGGAGATGCTGCGCTGGTCGACCGTGACGATGCACTTTCGTCGGACCCTGACCCAGGACATAGAGCTACGGGGCAAGCAGCTCAAGGCGGGCGACAAGGTGGTGCTGTGGTTCTCGTCGGCCAACTATGACGAGGAGCACTTCGACGAGCCCTACGAGTTTCGCGCGGACCGTTCGCCCAACGACCACGTGGCCTTCGGTTTGCGCAGTCCTCACCTCTGCCTGGGAGCGCATCTCGCGAGGCTGGAGATGCGCGTGGTCTTTGAGGAGATCGTCGCTCGATGGTCGAGCGTGGAGCTGAACGGAACGCCCGAACGGCTCAGGTCGAACTTCATCGGCGGCACCAAGCAGCTGCCCGTGCGCGTCACCTGGATCGAAGGCTAGAGGAACGGCAGGTACTCTCGCAGCTCCCAGTCCGTGGTGGCGCCGACGTAGCGTTCCCACTCCGCGCGCTTGACGGCCACGTGCTGGGCGACCAGGTCCGCGCCGACCGCGCTCACCAATTCCTGATCCGCCTCCAGGGCGTCGAGGGCCTCGGCCAGCGAGTGCGGCACGCCGACCGTGGCGTCGATGGAGTCGAGCCCGTTGCCGCCTTCGGGCGGGCCGGGGTCGGTCTTGGCCACCACGCCCAACCGTGCCGCCTGCAACACCGCGGCCATCGACGTGTAGACGACCGCAGCACCGTCGCTGAGTCGATGCTCCAAACGCGCCGCGACGCCGCGTTCGTTGGGGACCCGGATCGTCGCGCCCCGGTGGTCGTAGCCCCAGTTGGCCCAGTACCCCGACAGTGACGCCGGGCGAAGGCGCTTATAGGCGTTGACCGTCGGAGCGCAGAGCCCGGCCAGCGGCTGATGGTGCGCGAGCAGACCGCCGATGCTGTGCTTGGCCAACTCTGACAGGCCGTCCTCGGCGGATCGATCATTGATGGCGTTCTCCTGGTCCTCGCTGCGGAACGAGAAATTAAAGTGCAGGCCCGAACCGCCGCGATCGGTCATGGGCTTGCCCATGAAGCTGAGTAGCAGCCCCAGGCGATGAGCCACCTCCTTGGCCAGGACCTTAAAGAGGAAGCCGTCGTCGGCGGCGCGCAGCGCGTCGCTGTAACGCAGCGTGAACTCGAACTGCGGAGAGTCGTACTCGGAGTTGACCGACTCCAAGGGAATGTCCGACGCCTCGCACGCCGCCCAGATGGCGTCGATGAGCCCGTGGGGATCGACGCTGGGTCCGGTCCCGTAGACGAAGGCGCCGGGCGTCTCCATGGGCTGCCAGCCGCCCTGCCCGTCGGGGGTGAACACGTAGGCCTCGAACTCGAGTCCCACGAGGGGCTCGTAACCCAACGCGCGCCAATCGGCGATCGCCTTGTGCAGCGCCGTGCGCGGTGACACCGAGAAGAGCACGCCGTGACGCTTGACGTCCGCGACGACAACCCGAGTGCCCGCTTCCCAGCTCGGTCGTAGCTCGGACAGGTCGTAGGTGGCGTCGAAGTCCGGCAAGCCCTCGTCCCAGAAGCTCCCAGTCGTGCCGGGCGTCATGCCCCGGTCGTAACCGAGCGACCAGGTCCCGGTGCAGTGATGAGTACCCTTCTCGGCGAGGCTGGCGGGCACGTACTTGCCTCGCGCCAGGCCCAGATGATCGGGCCAGAGTACTCTGACTCGATCGAATGATTCGCTCATAAATGCCTCCCGGGTGACCTGGGCGAAAAATAGCACGCCCCGAAGCGACGAGTTTGTAAGGTGGAGCAATCATTTGAATACAAACGACTTCTGGAGGGCTTTGGAGTATCGCCGAATTCTTCTCGACGGCTCGGCGGAGGACGTCCACGTGGAGGGTGACGAACTCGTCACCAAGCACGGCCGACGCGTGCCGGCCGCAACCGCGGTCCATTTGCCTCCGGTGTCGCCCTCCAAGATCCTCTGTTGTCATCTCAACCACGTCTCGCGCGTTCGCGAGTTCGCCATCGCCCTGCCGCCGGCGCCGACGTGGTTCCAGAAGCCCGTCTCGGCGCTCAACGCACACGGCGGCGACGTCGTGCGCCCCGCCAACTGCCACTACCTCAACTTCGAAGGCGAGATCGCCATCGTGATCGACGCCACGGCGCGCAACATCGCGCTCGCCGACGCGCCGGACTACATCGCCGGTTACACGATTGCGAACGACTTCGGGCTGCACGACTTTCGAGACACCGACGCCGGATCGATGCTGCGCGTGAAGGGCGCCGACACGCTGTGTCCCGTCGGACCTGGCGTCACCACCGACTGGGACTTTCACCACAAGACCATGCGCACGCTCGTGAACGGCGACGTGCGCCAGGAGGGCTCCACCGACGAGATGGCATGGGACATGCACTATCTCGTCACGGATCTCGCCCGGCTCATAACCCTCGAGCCCGGTGACATAATCCTCTCGGGCACGCCGGCCTTCTCTCGACCGGTGAAGCCCGGCGACGTGGTCACCGTTGAGGTGGAAGGCCTCGGCGCGCTGACAAACTACATCGTCGAGGGCCCACCCGTGAGTGACGAAGTGGGCGCGCAGCCCACCGCCACCGAAGAGGTCCTCTCCACCGCCCTCGGCGGCGATTGGGAGTTCCGCGGACAACGCCGTCCCGAGCCGACCGACCGCTCCGCTCTCCCCTACCCCAGGGTCCACCCTCGGTTTGAGTCGTGAGCGACCATCGAGTGCTCGTCGGCGGCGTCGACGTCTCGACCAGCCACTTCATCGATGGACAGCGCGTGACGTCGTCCACGACATTCGAGGACCGCTCCCCCTTGGACTGGACGATCAAGCTGGCTGACGTCGCTCGCGGAGGTCCCACGGAAGCGCACGCCGCCGTCTCCGCCGCGGTGGAGGCCTTCGACGGCTGGGCCGCATTGAGCACCGCTGAACGCCAGGCGTATCTGCACCGTCTCGCAGAACTCATCGATGCGAATATCGAGCGTCTCGCCACCGTTGAGTGCCTCGACATGGCGATGCTGCTCGAGAGCCTGCGCCTGAGGGTCATCACCCGCGGCGCGCGGAACTTCCGTGCCTACGCCGATCTCGCGGTGGCGTACGAACCGCGACGTTGGGATTCCAACGGCACGCACAACACGGTGCTGCGAATGCCGGCCGGGCCGACGGTCGTCATCACGCCATGGAACGCGCCCTTCATGCTCTCCACGTGGAAGTGCGCACCAGCCCTCGCCGCGGGCAACACCGTCGTGCTCAAGCCCGCCGAGTGGTCGCCGCTCAGCTGCTCACTGCTGATGGACCTCGTCGCGGAGTCGGATTTTCCACCGGGCGTCTTCAATATGGTCCAGGGCTTCGGCGAGGAGGTCGGAGCGGCCCTGGTCAGCGACCCGCGCGTTCGACGCATCTCCTTCACCGGTTCACCCGAAACCGGGCGGGTCATCGGCGTCGCTGCCGCCCAGAACCTGGTGCCCTTCACGGCCGAGCTCGGCGGCAAAGGCCCCTTCGTCGTGTTCGCCGACGCCGACCTCGACCTCGCGGCTCAGAAGGCCGCGCTCATGTACGACGACGCGGGGCAGGTCTGCCTCGCGGGCACGCGCTTACTCGTCGAATCGCGATGTCGTACGGAATTCCTGGAACTCTTGACGGCCGCGACCGCGCGACACGTCTTGGGCGACAGCCGCGACGGCGCCACGACCGTCTCACCGCTGATCCATCCCCAACATCTCGAGCGAGTGCAGGGATTCGTCGAGCGCTCGTTCGATGCAGGCGACCAGCTCATCTTCGGCGGCACGCGCCCCAGCGACGCAGGACTCTGGTTCGAGCCCACGCTCATCGAGCCTCGGTCCAATGACGCGGAAATCGTCCAGCGTGAGGTCTTCGGGCCGGTCCTCACGCTGCAAACGTTCAACACCGAGGCCCAGGCCATCGCTCTCGCCAATTCGACGCCGTACGGACTTTCCGCCATGGTCTTCACGAGCGACCAGGCCCGGGCCGACCGTTTCGCCAATGGCGTGCGGGCCGGGACGATCTGGGTGAACTGCTTCTTGGTGCGCGATCTCACAGCGCCGTTCGGCGGCACGGGGATCAGCGGCATCGGACGAGAGGGTGGTGACTACGCCCTCGATTTCTACAGCGACGTCAAGACGTATCAAGTGAAAGAGGAAACGACCCATGGGTGAAATAGTTGGCGCGGCCGTGCTCGCACACGTTCCCACAATCGTGCTGCCCGACGAGGAGCGCCTCGCGCTCAACAACGGCCAGGAGAGCACGCTGCATTCCGGACTGCTCAACCTCAAGCGCGACGTGCTCGACGCCCTCAAGGCGGATCTGGTGATCGTCATCGACAGCCACTGGTTCACCACGGTCGAGTTCGTCATCACCTCGCACCAACGTCGAAAGGGTCTCTTCACGTCCGACGAGCTGCCCCGGGGTATGTCGAGCGTGCCGTTCGACATACCTGGCGATCCCGCCTTCGCCGAACTGGTCGGACGCATGGCCGATGAGCGTCCCGAGTGCTGGATCACCCCCATCGACAACGAGCATCTGCCGATCACCTACGCCACGACCAACCTCCTGCCGTTCCTGCAGGGCGAGGAGGCCTGGATCTCGGTGAGCGTGTGTCAGACGGCCGAGAACGCCGACTTCGCGACCGTCGGCGAGGTCATCGCCGATGCCGTTGCCCGGAGCGACCTGCGAGTGGTCCTGCTGGCGTCCGGAGCCCTGAGCCATACCTTTCACACCCTGCGAACCCTTCGCTCCCACGAAGCGGCCGGTGAGGAGCACATCATCTCTGAGCGAGCAAGGCTCGCCGACCACGAAGTCATCGCGGCGTGGCTTCGTGGCGACCACGCGGCCGTCGTCGACAACCTCGATACCTACATGGCCGTTCGGCCCGAGGGCCACTTCGGGCACTACCAGATCATGGTCGCGGCCATCGGCGGGCGCGACTGCGTCGCGCCGGGTCGATTGTTCTCCGAGTACGAGAATGCCATCGGCACGGGGCAAATTCACGTATGGTTTGACCAGCCGGACGGCGGATGGACGAAGGGGAACGAGTGAGCCTCAAGGGACTGCCCTTTCCGCGTACCCGTGACGGTCGAGCATCACTACTGCCTCCCCCGCCCTGGCACTACTCGGGCGACCTGCTCACGGTCGAGTACCGCACGGACCCCGCGGCGATTGCCACAATGCTGCCCGACGGCGTGACGCTGGCCAACGACGATGAGGACCCCGGCGCGGTGGCCTTCATCTGGGCCGACTGGCAGAGCTGCGGCGACGACGGCGCGGAACTGCTCGACCCGATCCGCTCCCAGTACCGAGAGGCGTACGTGGTCGTGCGTTGCCGCTACGACGGCCAGCTCTACAGTCGCTGCCTCTTCATCTGGGTCGACAAGGACTTCGCCCTCGTGCGCGGTTACCTGCAGGGTTACCCCAAGAAGCTCGGTTCCATCCACCAGACCCGCCCGATCACCCGAGGCCGCGCCGGCCCCCGCCTCGAAGCGGGCGCGGTCTTCGGCATGACCCTTGCGGCGAGCGATCGCCGACTCGCGCAGGCGACAGTCACGCTGGAGGGAACGTCCGAGACGGGCGGCTTCGTCAACGGCCACGCCATGCTCCACCACCGCTGGTTTCCCGGCATTGAACTCGACGGTCGCGACAGCCTCGCTGAAGTGGTGACGATGTCGGGGGTGAACGTCGACGTGGGACCGGCGTACGCGGGCGGCGCCACGCTCGAGTTGTTCGACTCGCCAAGCGAGGAGCTGACCAGCCTCGCGCCGCGCGAGATCATCGGCGGCTACTTTCGCAGCATCGGCTCGACCTTCGCCGGCGGACGAACGCTCGAGGCGTAGACGTGTCCAGACGAATCGCGAGTTCCAAGGCCTCGACCGTCTCCAACGCCGAACGCGATATAAGGAGCCGCCTACGCGGCCACGAACTCGACTTCACGGCGATGAGCGCAGTCTCCAATATCTACCGGTCCGCGTCCGCGGTGCGCAACCACATGGAGCGCGCCGTGTTGAGCGAGAACGACCTCAGCTGGGTGGCCTTCACGGTGCTGTGGGTGCTGTGGATCTGGGGCGAGCAGGAGACCGGTCACGTCGCCGCCGAGGCGGGCATCACCAAGGGCACGCTGACGGGCGTCATCAAGACCCTCCAGGCGCGCAAACTGCTACGACGCACTCCGCATCTCGACGATCGCCGCCGGGTGTCGCTCAGTCTCACCAAGGCCGGTGAACGTCTCATCGAGAAGGTATTCCCGAAGTTCAACCAGCACGAGACACTGGCGGTTAGCGCCCTCTCGCACGCGGAGCAACGAGAGCTGGCGCGACTATTGCGCCTGATCATGGGTGAAATAAGTGACGTCGACGGGAAGAGCGACTAAGTCGCATCGACCGCACATTCGCTCGCCTAAGGCTAGGTTGTCTCATCCTTCGCGAGTCATCACCCGCGACGTTCCGCATCGTCACGTGAGGGTCGCACGCCAGTCGCCTAAGAGGACGAACGGTTCGAACCGCTGAAGGGCTGAACTCGAGGCCGAACTACGCCGACCTCGGGCTAGGCCGAACGCGAGACTTCCTGCGGGTCGCCCCTCTTCGCGGCGTCCTCGGTCGCGATGAGGTGGCGCGCCGCCCGCGCCTCGTCGACCCGCGAGACCGGAGTCGTCTGGGGCGCGCGATGCAACGACTCGGGATCGTCCACCGCGCGCTGTGCGATCCGCTCGATTGCCTCGGCCAGGGATTCGAGGGTCTGGAGACTCTCGGTCTCGGTAGGTTCGAACATCAGCGCCTCCTCGACGATCAACGGGAAGTAGACCGTCGGTGAATGGAAGCCCTCTTCGAGAAGTGCCTTGGCGACGTCGAGTCCGCGCACGCCGTACTTCTCCTTGAGCGGCACCGCGGTCAGGACGCACTCGTGCATGCAGACCCGGTCGTAGGCCGCGGGCAGCGTGTTGCGAAGCCGATGACGCAGCCAGTTGGCGTTGAGCACGGCGCGCTGGGCCACCCGCGTGAGACCGTCGCCGCCGTGGACTTCAATGTAGGCGAGCGCCCGGGCGAGCACCATGGCGTTGCCGTGCCAGCCGTGCACGCGTCCGATCGAGCGCGCTGGCTTCACCCAGCCGTAGCCCTTGCCCAGACGCGCGGCCTTGGGCCCGGGCAGGAATTCCACCAGATGCTCTGACACGGCGACGGGGCCCGCTCCGGGTCCTCCCCCGCCGTGCGGCGTCGCAAAGGTCTTGTGCAGATTCATGTGCACGATGTCAAAGCCCATGTCACCGGGCCGCACGGCACCCAGGATGGCGTTCAGGTTCGCGCCGTCGTAGTACAGCAGTCCGCCCACGTCGTGCACGGCCTCGGCGATCTCGGAGATCTCCTCCTCGAAGAGCCCCACGGTGTTGGGGTTGGTGAGCATGATGCCCGCAACGTCGGGGCCGAGGGCCGCCTTCAGCGCCGCCAGGTCCACCAGGCCGCGCTCGTTGGACTTGATCGTGGTCACTTCGTAGCCTCCGAGCGTGACCGACGCGGGGTTCGTGCCGTGGGCCGAGTCGGGGATGAGGACACGAGTGCGTGAGTCGCCGTTTGCGCTGTGGTAGGCGCGCATCAAGAGCAGACCCGTGAGCTCTCCGGCGGCGCCGGCCGACGGCTGCAGCGTGACGGCACTCATGCCGGTGATCGCGCAGAGTCGCTCCTCGAGCGTGACCAGCAATTCGAGCCACCCTTGAACGAGTTCGGCCGGCGCACCGGGGTGCACGGAGTTGAGCCCGGGGTCGGCCGCCACCGCGTCAGCGAATTTCGGGTTGTACTTCATGGTGCACGAGCCCAACGGGTAGGCCCCCAGGTCCACCGAGTACTGGCGGTGCGAGAGGCGCGTAAAGTGCGCGACCAGGTCGCGCTCGGAGACCTCGGCCAGGGGCACGACGTCGGGATTGAGGTGATGATTGTCGAAGAGCTCGCGCAACGGAGTTGACGGAATGTTGGTCGTGCGCAGCTGGAACGCCGAACGTCCGGGCACCGACATCTCGAAGATCGTCGGCTCGACCTCGTGGCCAAGCAACGGCGCCGACGCGGCGCGGCCGCCCGGATGAGCCCGGTGCGCCATCAGCCGATCGCCTTCGAGAGCGTCTTGGCGTAGAACTCGATGTCCGAGCGGGTGCGCCGTTCAGTCGTGGTGACGAGAATCACGTGGTCAGTCTCGCACTTGGCGTCGATCAGACCGCCGCTGTTGAGAGCCTCGGTCGAGATACCGCCGAGGATGCCCTGCTCGGCCATACGCGAGAGGACCTTCGTGGCCCGCTTGGGCACCCGGTAGGCGAACTCGCGGAAGAACGGCTGCGTGCAAATCGGCTCCACACCTTTGATCTTCATGATCTCGTCGAAGAGGAAATGGGCGCCCTGCGCACATCGCGTCGCGACCTCGCGCAGCCCGTAGGTGCCCAGCCAGCCCAGCTGAATGGCGGCCGTGACGGCCATAAGGGTCTGGTTGGTGCAGACGTTGGACGTAGCCTTCTCGCGGCGGATGTCCTGCTCGCGTGCGCGCAGCGTCGTGACGAACGCGCGGCGGTCGTTGGAGTCGAGCGTCTGGCCGACGATGCGACCCGGCAGCCGACGCACGAGCTCGTTCGTGCACGCGAAGAGCCCGAGATAGGGACCGCCGTAGGCGAGCGGCGTGCCGAAGGGCTGGCCCTCGCCCACGAAGACGTCGGCGCCCCACTGGCCGGCCGTCCTCAGGACGCCGGCCGCCACGGGGTCGGCGCCGAGCACCAGCAGCGCGTCGTTGGCCAGTGCCAACTTCTTGGCCTCGGTCATTGCTTCCATCACGCCCAGGTAGTTCGGGTACGACGCGACGATGGCGGCCGCGCCCGAGCAGTCGACACTCCCCCAGTCGGTGAGACCGTCTCGCAACGGCACCTCCACGATGACGTGTCCGGTGCCTTGCGCGAACGTGCGCACGACGGCGCGCCAGTGCGGATGCACGCCGGCCGAGATCACCATCTTCTGTCGACCCGTCGCACCAGAGGCCATGTTGAGCGCTTCGACCATGGCCGTTGCGCCGTCGTAGAGTGAGGCGTTGGCCACCGGTAGACCACTCAGGCGCGAGACCAAAGTCTGATACTCGAAGATGGCCTGCAGGACCCCCTGGGCCACCTCGGGCTGGTAGGGCGTGTAGGCCGTGACGAACTCGGAACGTCCGCTCAGCGCCTTCACCACCGCCGGGACCTCGTGGTCGTAGGACCCGGCGCCCGCGAAGCACAACAGCTTGCTCGCCTGGGCCCCGTTGGCGTTGGTGAAGCGCGCGAAAATCTCGGCGACGTCGGGCTCGCTTTGTCCGCCCGGCAGGTCGAGGCCCTGGGAGAGGCGAACCGCCGCTGGAATGTGCGCGAAGAGTTGGTCGAGCGAGTCCATGCCGAGAAAGCCCAGCATCTCGTCGATCTCCTCGGGCGTGTGCGGCAGATAGTCGGCCATCACTTCACCTTCTTGACGAAGGGCAACGTCGTGACCGTGGCCGCGATCTGTCGACCGCGTAGCGCTACCGACACTGGCGTACCCGTGGCGTGCTCGCCGCTCAGCAGTCCCATGGCGATCCCGCGCTCCAGCACGGGTGAGAAGTTCCCCGACGTCAGCGTCCCTATCGACGTGCCGTCGGCGAACACCTCACCACCGTCGCGAAGGGGCTGGCGCCCGTCGGCGAGGATGCCGGTAAGTTGACGCCGCACGCCGCGCGCGCGTTCCTCCTCGACGCGAGGGCGCCCGCGAAAGGTCTCCTTGTCCCAGCCGAGCACCCACCCAAGTTGGGCTTCGAGGGTGGTCGAAGTGAGGCTGAGCTCGTGGCCGTAGAGGGGCAGCGCCGCTTCGAGGCGCAGCGTGTCGCGAGCCCCCAGTCCGGCCGGTGTGATGTCGGCGGACACGAGGGCGCGCAGCAGTTCCTCGGCGACGGCGTTGGGCACCGCGATCTCGAGCCCGGCCTCACCCGTGTAACCCGTACCCGCAACGCGAACCTCGGTCCCTCGATAGTCGAAGCGGGTCACGCGGAACCGGTCAATGTCCCCAAAGCGCGGGTCCACCACGGCGGCCTTGGCGCGGGCATTGGGTCCCTGGATGGCCAGCACGCACCGTTCGGACGTCACATCCACGCCGGGCAGCGCCGACGTGACGCCGGAGGTGTTGGACGCGTTGGGCATGACGTCGAACTCGGTGTCGCTCACCCACCACACGATGATGTCGTCGACCACGAAGCCGTCGTCGTTGAGCAGATGCGTGTACTGGGCGCGACCGGGCTCGATCTTTCGCAGGTCGTTGGTCAACGTCGTCTGCAGCGCCTCGAACATCTGGGAGCCGTCGCAGCGCACCGTGCCGAGATGGCTGACGTCGAAAACCACGGCGTCACGTCGACAGGCGAGATGCTCTGCGACGGTGCCGCTGGCGTACTGCAGGGGCATTTCCCAGCCACCGAACGGAACGATTTTCGCCCCCAATTCGACGTGGGCGTCATACAAAAATGGGCGACGATCACTCATGGAAGCACTCTACGCCGCGTGAGGAGAGCCGACCGAAAGCCCGTGCCGCTCGATCAACTCGTTGAAGTCGCGCTGGTAGACCACGACGAGCTCGACCTCGGGATAGAGCTCGCGGAACTGGCGGATCTTCTGGTTCTTCTTCGTTACGAGGCGCTGATCGAGCACAGTCATCTCGATAAAGAGGTGGTGCTCGGGTAGGAAGAAGTCTGGGCGAAAACCGCGCGTGGGCTGGCCAACGCTGTTCCACGCCAGGGGGAACTCGATAGGTTCGTACACCCAGTCGTGCCCGTAGAGGCTCAGCAGGCTCGCAAAGACCCGTTCACTGGGATGTGCGAACTGCGCGTTGTCCAAGACCACAACACTCGGGTGCCGACGACGAGACTCCTCGCTCGGTGCCTTGATGATCACGCCGTGAGGGTCTCCTTCTCCGACGTTTTAATCTGCGACTGACGAATCATGGTCGTGAGTTCGGCAACCACGCCCGCCAGCGGAACAATGTTAAAGACACCCTGACCTCCTCGAAGGAGGTCGACCAGGTCGCCGTCGCTCTTAGCGAGCACGGATCCGGAATCACTCATCACCAGACTGCTCGAGGCGAGATCGGCGCCTAGGGCACTGCGAAGACACTCGACCGCCTGGCGCGTCCGCGCCAAGGAGAGCCCGGAGTTGAGCAAGGACTTGATGACCTTGACCTCAAGCACGTCGGCGTAACTGTAGGCGCGCTTCGAGCCGCTGCCCTTCGCGGGCGTGATCGAAGGCGTCACCAGATCGGTGCGCGCCCAGTAGTCCAGCTGACGGTACGTCACGCCAGTGAGGCGACACACCGTAGGGCCACTAAATCCCGAAGCTAAAGAATCTGTCATTGGAGGTCACTCCCGACCGAGGCTTGTCCAGACTACCGCGATGTACTACACGAGTGTAGTTTCGAAATGCTCTAATCAACAAATAAATCTGGTCGGCCCAGGGACGGCGAACTGGCCTCGGCGTGCAATCGAGGAGGAATACGGCCTGCGCCGCGCGCCAGGAAGCCGGCCCGCACCGCGTCTCGTATCGCTTCAGCCATCATTACGGGGTCCAATGCCCTGTTTATGGCCGACGCCGCCAGGACCCCGTCACATCCCAGCTCCATCGCCAGTGCCGCGTCGGAAGCCGTGCCCACGCCGGCGTCGAGCAACACGGGCACGCTGAGTCGTTCCGCGATGAGCGAGATGGCGTGGGGATTGCGAATGCCGAGCCCCGAGCCGATCGGCGATCCGAGCGGCATCACCGCAACGCAGCCGAGCTGCTCGAGCCTCTGGGCCACGACGAGATCATCGGAGGTATAGGCCCAGACCTCGAATCCCTCACGCACGAGCTGGTCCGCCGCGATGAGGGTCTCGGTCGTGTCGGGCAGCAGCGTGACGTCGTCGCCGATCACCTCGAGCTTGACGAGGTTGGTGGAGAACGCCTCGCGGGCCAGTTCGGCCACCTTGACCGCCTCGACCGCGCTGTAGCACCCGGCGGTGTTGGGAAGCAGCGAGAAGTTCCGCCGTTCGAGCAGGTCGTAGATCGATCCTTCCACGTTGGGGTCGACCCTTCGCAGCGCCACCGTCGCGATGGTCGCCTCGCTCACCACGAGCGAGGCGTCGAGGATGTCCATCGAACGAAAGCCGCCCGTACCCATGACGAGGCGCGAGGGCGACACGAGTGAACCGACGCGGAAGTCTTCTGACACGTAACTAAGCGTACTAACCCTTCTGGCGTCGTCAGTAAGGTTGATGCAGTGCAACCAATCACCGCTCTCACCATCGCCGGCTCCGACTCCGGCGGCGGTGCCGGAATCCAAGCGGACCTGCGTACGTTCAGCGCTTTCGGCGTGCACGGCACGTGCGCCATCACCGCGATCACCGCGCAGAACACACTGTCGGTGAGTGCGGTGCTGGCAGTCGACCCCGAACTCGTCGTCGCTCAGGTCGAGGCCGTCGTCGCGGACTTCGCGGTTGCCGCGGCAAAGACCGGCATGCTGGCGCGCCCGGAAACCGTCGTGCGCGTGGCCGAGCTCGCTCGACGCGGCGTGCTCCCCCACCTCGTCGTCGATCCGGTGCTGGTCTCCTCGACGGGCCAGAGCCTGATGGAGAGTGGCGGGGCCGAGGCCTACCGCGACGCCCTTCTGCCCTTCGCGGACGTCGTCACGCCGAACCTCCGCGAGGCCGCGGTGCTCTGCGGCGTGGACGTCGGCGACGTGAACGACCTCGAGGACATGGTGAGCCTGGCCCAGACACTGCTCTCCTTCGGCCCGCGCTACGTGCTCGTCAAGGGCGGCCACTACTCGCGCTCATCCGTGACGAAGAATCGAGCGCCGGACATCTTGATGGGAGGTGGAGAGGTCATGATCCTCGACGCCGTGCGCATCGACACCATCAACGACCACGGCACCGGGTGCTCCCTCGCGGCCGCGATCTGCGCCGGGCTCGGCCTCGGTCGCTCCCTGCCCGAGGCCACTCGCGACGCGAAATCCTTCGTCCTGTCCGCCCTCGAGGGTGCGGCGGCCTGGCACCTGGGCCACGGGCATGGTCCGATCGACCACCTAGGGTGGAACGCGTGAGCGACGTCCCCAAGCCGCCTCTGACCACCACCACGAGCATCCTTCCCGCCGCAGGGGTCTTGATCCTTGCGATCGTGGTACTCGCCAGCTTCATGATCATCAACGTCGTTTCGGATCAAGGCGTAACGACGACCACGACCACGGTGCCCAGCGTCGTGGGCGGCTTGAGTACTGCATCGTCGAACGCCGTCCTTCGCGGTTGCCAGCAGCCGGACAACCCTCCTGCGGATATCGCCGACGCCCTCCTCGTGCCCGCCTCCACGCAGCCCACCGGTCCCGCGGTACTGCCCAACGCCGGCGCCGGCGACTTCGACTGCTACCGGCCCCTCGTGACGGGGGCCAGTTCACCCGCGCTGCTCAAGTACTACGCCTCCCAACTGGAGGCGCGGGACTGGAATCTCTTCTCCAAGGGGGCGAGCAATGGCTCGCCCCAGGAGCTCTTCCAAAAGGGAGGGTCGGACGGCTTCTACTGGGTCGTAGGGATTTCCGTCACGGCGTCAAACGACTCGTCGACCAAGTGGACGTACACGATCTATCAGAACTCCGGCACCGTCTAGGGTGGCGGGCGTCACACCAGTTCGAGGGTCTTGGCCTTCTCTTCCTTTTCCTGGCAGACCCACGACCAGAGCGCGAAGTTGAGCGGGTAGATCACGTAGCCGATCCGAGTCGCCGAAGCCACGCACATCACCACGACCATGGTGACGCTCATCACCGCGAGCAGTTGGGACAAGGTGAGCGGCCAGTGGCGTTTGAAGTATCTGGCGACGAAGTACCCGCCCACCACGAAGGTCACGGGGGCCAGGATGTGGTTGAACGGATGCCACCACCCGAAGAGGATGTGCCCGGGCAGTGCGCTGGCGGCCGGGGAGGCCACGCCCGCGAGGCCCAAAGGGAAGGCGAAGACGTTGGAGACAAACGCTCCGGGCGCGTGAAGGACAAACGGCGTCACCGTGACGACCACGATCGCGGCGATGACGAGGCCGACCTTCTTCCACGCCGGGCGCCCGTCTCGTTCGCGCGCCACCAAGAGGGCACCCGCGGCCATGGGCCAGGCCGTCAGCTTCATCGCTGCGGCGAGTCCGAAACTCACGCCGGCCAGATAGTTCGCCCGGCGCTGCAGACCCACGACGCCGAGCAGTAGCAGCGCCAGAATGGGCATGTCGTCCCCGCCCGTGGACAAGAAGAGCGCACCGGTCGGAAGGGCCAGCATCACCTGGGCGATACGGATCTTCTTCTCACGCGACGCGCGCAACAACCCCAACGCCAGGACGCTCGCCAACAGCGTCATCAGCGACATGACGATGCGCGGATCGGTCAATCCCTTGCCCTTGTGAGTCAACGCGGTGGGCAGTCCGAAGACGCTCATCAGCGGGAAGTACGGAAAGAACGATTCGTAGGTCGGCCGACCCGGAATCACGTCGACCAGGTGACCATCGTGCATGTAGGTGCGGTACGGGTCCTTGCCCTTGCTGACGGCGGTCGCCGATCGCGCGATGACGCCCACCTCGGGCTGCGCGTGACGCCAATGCGCCTCGAACCCAAGCGGGATGACGACGGTGCCGAGCATGACGAGCACCAACAAGGCGAGTCGCGCGACGTTGACCCGGCGCAGCTTGAACCGATTGAGCCCCCACGCGACGACGCCCACGAAGAAGTAAGGACCGCAGGCCATGTAGCCCCACTGCCACTGGGCGGCCTGGTCCGACCTCCAGCCCAGCACCAGCGCAAAGACCCCGGAGAAGCCGTAGAGGAGGGCGTCAGAGCCTAAGCCACTGCGCGCAATCCACCAATTCACGATGAACGTGCGCACGTTCCTGAGCCGCGCCAACATTGCATTCAGTGTAGTTAGCAAATCAAAGGATCCTGAAGAATGCGCGCACGTCAACCCGTGAAGGTTTTCAGCGAACCGCGGGCGATCGTCGGATCGGCGCCTCGGTGTCGGGGGGCCATCTCGACTCGAGGAAATGGCGGATGACCCGCACGCTGGACCTGGTGCGCTCCTTCAGCACGGAGTGCGAGGTGCCCGGAACGATGCATAACTCCGCGTTGGGGATCGACTCGTACAGCGCACAGGTGTGGGTGAGGTAGATGGGCTCGTCGTCGCCGGCCATGACCAGTACGGGCACGTCAATCGTGCCCAAATCCTCGGTCGTGAGCGCGGGTTCGCTCGCCGTGAGCCGAAGGGTCTTCTCCACCACCTGGCGAGCGTGGGCGATCCCGTCGGGAGAGCGCTGCGCGTACCACTGCGCCCACCGATCGAAGTCCGGTCCCTCCAATTTGAACTCCTCCATCGGTCGCAAGCCCTCGTAGTGGTAGTTGGCGCCGATCGCGATGACCCGACCGAGGAGGTCGGGCCGGCGGATGGCCACGAGCAACGCGACGATTCCCCCGTCGCTGTGGCCGACCAGGTGGGCCGGGGTACCCAGGTATTCGAGAAACGCGATGGTTTCCGCGGCCATCAGGTCGTAGTGAAAGGCGCTGGGCGTATCGGCGGTGCGACCGTGCCCCCTGCGATCGAAGGCGGCGATGCGATAGTGCCTCGAGAGAGCGGGCCCGATGGACCCCAGCATGCTCTCGCTGTTGCTCATGCCCCCGTGCAGCAGCACCAGGGTGGGGGCGTTCTTCTTGCTCACCTTCGCCCACGTGCGATGCCCGTTGAGCATGATCGTCGCCATGGGTCCATCGTACGGGTCGACGTGGCTACGCCGTAACCTAGCCGCATGAAGGCATTCCTAGTGAGCGAGTCCGACGGCGCCCTGCGTTGTGAGGTGGGCGACACGCCACCGGTGGCGAAGGAACCGTCCGACATCCTGGTCAAGGTGGACTACAGCGGTGTCAACTTCAAGGACGCGCTCGTGGCGATGGCTCCGAGCCGCGTTCGAAGGGTGGCGCGCCTCGTCGGTGGGGTCGACGCCGCCGGCGTCGTCGCCGAGTCCTCCAACGCCGAACTGCCCGTCGGCACCCGTGTGGCCGTGCACGGCGGCGACCTAGGAGTGGCGCGCGACGGCGGGTTCGCGCAGTACGTCTACGCACCGTCGAAGTTTCTCAACGTCCTGCCGGGCTCGATCAGCACGCGCGACGCGATGGTAATCGGCACCGCCGGCTTCACGGCGATGGCGAGCGTGCTCGCGCTCGAGGCCCACGGCCTCTCGCGCGACGGCGAGGTGCTGGTCAGCGGAGCGACGGGCGGCGTCGGATCGCTCGCGGTTACGTTCCTCGCGGCCAAGGGCTACCACCCCGTCGCCTCCACGGGTTCGCTCCACGAATCCGGGTGGCTCACGCAGCGCGGGGCCTCTCGCGTCATCGGCCGCGACGAGATCAGCGATCGTCCCGATCGGGTCATGGGCAGCGAGCGCTGGGTCGGTGCGGTCGACTGCATCGGCGGCGATACGTTGCAGCAGATCCTGCGGTCGCTCTTCTACGGCGGCGCCGTCGCGGCCAGCGGCCTCGTAGCGGGGACCGATCTGCACACGACCATCTACCCCTTCATCACCCGTGCCGTGAGTCTGCTGGGCATCGACGCCGTGGAGTCCAGGCGCGCGACGCGCGACAGCGTCTGGTCGGCGCTCGGTGTCCTCGTGCCGATGATCGATCTCGATCCCCTCATTGATCGAATCGCCACGCTGAGTAAAGTGGCCGGAGCCCTCGACGCGATGAGGGCGGGTCAGACTCGGGGCCGGATCCTGGTGGACCCAGCCCCGAGTTGAACTGACGAGCTATTCGTCGGCGACGATCGACCCCACGCGATCGCTGATGCCGGGGTCGCGCGCCACGAGGACCGACGCGTAGATGACCGCGATGATGACGACGCCGAGCGCCATCCACGGGTACCAGCTGTAGGGCGCGGTGAGCGGCGGCTTGCAGAGGTAGTAGAGCGGCACCAGAATCGACAGCACACCGAGACCCGGCAGGACACCGTGGCGGAACGCGTTGAAGCGGTCCGGGTGGTGTCGTCGGTAGTACACGGGCAATGCCACGTTGCTCAGCCCGTAGACGAGCAGAATCAGAATCGTGCCGAAGGTGGAGGACTCGTCGAACATCGTCAGGGCGCTCATCGTGCCTGACGTCGCGTGGCCGCCGATGATGTGCCCGAGCCCCCACACGCCGATGATCAGCAGGCCCGCGCCAAGGAAGACGAACAACGCGTTGACCGGAGTGCGCCGCTTGGCGTCGACCTTGCCCATGAAGTGCGGCAGCAGCCCCTCCCGCCCGGCGTTGAAGATGAGACGCGCCTGGGAGTTCGTGCCCGCGATCAACGCGCCCAGCGTCGAGGTCATGCCCGCGAGAAGCGCGAAGAACAGGATGAAGGCGGTGATCTCTCCCGCCACCGATATGAAGGGAATCGGCGCGCTGCTCAGATTGCCGACGCTGTCCTTGAAACCGACGACCGTGGAGAAGGCGAAGAGCACGTAGGCCACGAGCATGATCGAGGCCGACGTGAAGACGGCCTTGGGGACGTTCTTGCGCGGGTCCCTCGTCTCTTCGGCCAACGCCGCCGAGTTTTCCCAGCCTATGAAGAGGTAGATGGCTAGCGGGAAGCCCTCGGCCAAGCCCTTGAATCCGCCCGTGATGTTGTGGGGATTGAAGGGCTTGAAATTGATGTACCCGTGGAACTTCACGAGCGTCACGATGCTGACGATCAGCAGGATCGCCATCTCGAACGCGAAGAACAATCCGGCGATCCTGGTCGAGATAGAGATGCCGCGCACCATCATCATCGCGGCGAGCGCCAGAAAGATCAGCGTCCAGATGATCCACGGGACCTTGTCGAGTCCGCCCACGTTGTAGTGCTGAAGAATTATCTGAAAGAAGCCGCCGACGATCGCGATCACCGAGGCCATCGCGGCGATGTACCCGACGCCCGTCAGAATCGCCGTCGTGACGCCGGTTCGCCCGCCCAACGTCTTGCCGATGAAGGATATGAAGCCTCCGGTCGAGGGCATGACCTTGGTGAACTCCGAAAGGGTGTTTCCGAGAAGGAGGATCGCGATCCCGGCCGCCACGATGGTCAGCGGTGACGCGAGTCCGGCCGTGTAGGCCAGGTAGCCGAAGCCGAAGTAGAAGCTCATGGCGGGACCGATGTTGGCCATGGTCGCCGCGGCGATGTCAATCAGTCCGAGTGCACCTTGACGCAGCCTCTCGTGCTCACCTGGCACCACCGGCACCTTGGCACCGAGTGACTCTGGCGTGAATGCTTCGCTCATGTTCCCTCCATTTTCTGACCAGTTCGTGATCAACGCACTGATGGCAGTGACGTTAGGCCACCTCTTGAGAAATTAGCGGATAACGACGGCTCCGTTCGACCGAGACGAGCCTTCATCGAGGTTGGCGTCACCATGAACCTCGATGGCGCCCCCTGGACAACTCAACAAAAGATCAATAAAAGGGACTAACCCAGATGGTTCCCCGATTGCAGGGCTGGATCGGATACGAGGGCGTGATGGTCGCGGTGGAACCATCTTTGGCAATCTGGACGCTGATCGTGCGCGCGGTCGGGCAGGCCTCGCTACTGGTCGGTACGTCGGAATAGGCGAGCGCGAACGACACCGTCGACCCGTGCGCCAGCGTGAGCAGCGAGGGCGCTTGGTTGGCCCGTGCAGCGGGGAACTGTATGGGCGCGGCGCCCGGGTGCTCGTCGATGGTGCTCGAAGCGAGGACGGCACCAGTGGTGTCCTGCAGGGCCAAGAGCGGCCAGCCCTTGAGCGCGCACGTTCCCGCCGTCGTCTTGGTGAGGGTGACGCTCGCGGTGATCGTGCCGGCCGCGCCCTCGCCCTCGTTGAACACCCCCGTGAAGTCGCTTCCCGTGCAGGTCGATCCGAGTGTCGTCGTCGATACGCCCGTCGTCGTCGTGGTGGTGCTCGTCGTGCTCGACGTCGTGGTGGTCGTCGACTTAGAGTCGATCGCCTGTCGGCTCACGGCGACGATCACCACGAGAGCCGCGAAGAGTGCCAGCAGCTTTAGAGTTCGACTCACTGATTGAAATCTTCGGGACGAATGGTGTCGAGAAAGTCTCGCAACTCCGCGACCAATCGCGCCTCACTCTGCACTTCGCCCTGGTCGTGATCGAGCCCATCGTCGTCGAGTTCGTCATCGTCATCGTCATCGATCTTGAGGATCTTGCCCTGACTGGCCATCAGGTCGTCGTTCACCAGAATCGGCGCCCCGACGCGAAGCGCGAGCGCCACGGCATCACTCGGACGGGCGCTGACGCTGATCTCGGTGTTCTCACGCAGCAGGCGAAGGTTCGCGAAGAAGACGTTGTCGACGAGCTCGGTGATCTCCACCGAGAACAGCTGCGCGCCGAGTGAACCAATGACGTTGCCCAGGAGGTCGTGCGACATCGGCCGGGGCGTCTCCACGTTGCCGAGCGCGTACGCGATAGCCGTCGCCTCCGGCGCGCCGATGAAGATCGGCAGGACCCGCTCGCCTCCCACTTCTTCGAGCAGGAGCAACGGCGTCGACGTACCCACGTCGACTCGTACGGCTCGAAGGACGACCTCAATCATGCTTCCAGCCTAGACCGACGCCGGCGAAATCGTGTGGCGTCAGCGCCCGAGGTATTCCCCCAGGGCGCGCTCCAGCAGCAATGAGCGAAGAGCCGCCACTTCGCTCGCCACTTCGCCGACAACATCGTGCGCGTGCTCGGCCGACACGGGGCTGCCCGGTGCGCGCAGGGGCTGGGTGAGGTCCTCGACCACCGACACCTCTCGCTCGGCGTTGCGGCGAAGTGCGCCCAGGAGTCGCACCTCGACGCCTCGCGCGAGCAGAACGCTGATCGCCTGGGCGACGCGTACGTCGAGGTTCGTGAACACGACCTCGTTCGCCACGATGGCCGGCGTGACCAGACCCATCGACTGGAGTTGCACGACGTGGTCCTCGTCGAGGCCCGTGGTCTTAAGGAACTCGTTGAGCGTCAGGTACAGGGAGGATCCGAGCGACTGTTGGGGCTCGTCGTTCGCGCTCGGCGTCGAGGCACCTTGCAACACGCTCAAGTTGGGTCGTGTCGTCGCGGGTCCGCTCGGGGCGGGAATCGACACCACATTGGATACGGCGTCGCGCGCGGCGTGACGGGCCGTCGGCGACATGCCTTCATCGTCGAGCAAGCCTTGTTCGATGAGCCGAACGCGCACGACACGAAGCGGCACGAACTCCTCCTGCGCCAGTCGAATCGCCTCGCGCAGACACGCGACGTCGCGATCGGAGTAGAGCCGATAGCCCTTGGGGCTGCGAGCGGGCATCACGAGGCCCTTGTCCTCGTAGTAGCGAATCTTGGAGAGCTCGATGTCGGGATAGTCCTTGCGCAGCAGCGTGTGCACTTCACCGATGCGCAACTTCCCCACATTCACGCTCATAGCGTCGCCTCCCAGAACACAAGTTTGAACTTGCCGATCTGCACCTCGTCGGCCGAATGCAGAGCCGTCTCCTCGACACGTTTGCCGTTGACGTAGGTGCCGTTCAGTGAGTTGAGATCACGCAACGTAATGCGCCCGCTCGCCGTTCGAGTGAAGATGGCGTGATGGCGCGATACCGACACGTCGTCGAGCAGGATGTCGCTCGCCTCGTGGCGTCCCGTCGAGGTGATTTCATTGACGAGTTCGAAACGGGTTCCCGCGCTCGTGCCCGAGGCGATCACCAATTCATCACGGTGCGCACCCTGAGGGTCCTTGTTGGCGTCGGGACTAAGTGACTCGTGACTGCTGATCACGGGCACGGCGATAGTTTCAGGAGAAGTGGCGTCGTGCTGAGGTGCGCCGCAGTACCAACAGAAGTTGGCGTTGGCGTTGAGGATTTCTCCGCATCGACGGCAGTTCACGAGTTCACCCTACTGAAGTTTCTACGGTCTCGCCGGGGCTAATTATTAGTGAGCGAGTGGTAGCGTCCGGCGTCCAAGAGTTCGTCGTATTCCGACGTGTCACTCGTCGTAATTTCGCAGATCCAACCTTCGCCGTAGGGGTCGGCGTTCACCGCTTCGGGCGCGCTGGTGAGCGAGTCGTTGATCGCGGTGATCGTTCCCGAGACCGGAGCGTAAATCTCCGAGACCGATTTCGTGGACTCCACTTCGCCGATCGCTCCCCCGGCGCTCACGTCGGTGCCGACCTTGGGAAGGTCCACGAACACCACCGCGCCGAGGGCGTCCTGCGCGTAGTCGGTGATGCCGACACGAACAACGTCGCCGTCAGCTCTCGCCCACTCGTGGTCGCTGGAATATCGAAGGTCGTCAGGTATCTGCATACGCAGAATCTACAAGATTTTGCGACCCTGGCGCCCCGCACGCAATGCCGCGAGGGCCGGCTTGATGTAGCCGAACAGCACGAGCCACGCCAGCGTCAGGCCCGCGAGCCCCCCAACCCATGTCGCGTCCCTCAGGTCGTGTTGCCACGCCGCAAGCGCTCGGTGGTGAGGATTGGTGGTGAGCAAGAAGAGCGGGTAGCACGTCATGAGAGCGAACGTCGAGACCTTGCCCCACCACAGCACGTTGATGCGCGCAGCGCCCAGCGCGGCCAGAACGAGAGTGAGCACGGACACGATGATCTCGCGCACCAGCGTGGCGATGGCGAACCACCACGGCACCCCGGAAGCCGCCGCCACGCCGAGAAGCGCGACCATCACCAAGAGCCGATCGGCGACCGGGTCGAGGATCTTTCCGATCGTCGACACCTGATGAAGCGCCCTCGCCAGATAGCCGTCAATCCAGTCCGTGGCGCCTAGGAATGCCAGCAGCCAAGCCGCCAGAGCCCGATGATCCGTCGCGAAGAGCAGCCACAGGAACACCGGGAGCGCCAGGAGACGGATGGTGGTGACGGCGTTGGGCCAGGTCCAAAGTCCGGCGTCCGGCTCATCCTCAGCGCTCATCGTCAGGCTCCGCCTGAGACTAACTAGGCGACCGTGATCGACTCGTCCAAGTACACGTCCTGGACGGCCCGAACGAGCGCCGCGCCCTCGTTTATGGGACGCTGGAAGGCCTTTCGCCCCAGGATCAGTCCGGTCCCCCCGGCGCGCTTGTTGATCACCGCCGTGCGTACTGCTGCCGCCAAGTCGTTGTCCCCCTTGGCCTCGCCGCCAGAATTGATCAAGCCAATACGACCCGCGTAACAGTTGACGACCTGCCAACGGGTGAGGTCGATCGGGTTATCGGTCGTCAATTCGGAGTAGACGCGAGGGTCGGTCTTGCCGAAGGTGAGCGCGTTGTAGCCACCGTTGTTCTCGGGTTGCTTCTGCTTGATGATGTCGGCGCCGATCGTCACGCCGATGTGATTGGCCTGTCCCGTGAGGTCGGCACTCAGGTCAAAATCGACTTCCTTGGTCTTGAAGGCAGGGTTTCGCAAGTAGCACCACAGCACCGTGAACATGCCGAGGCGATGGGCCTCGGCGAAGGCCGCGGATATCTCGCGAATCTGTCGCCCGGACTCGGGCGAACCGAAGTACACCGTCGCTCCCACGCCCATCGCACCCAGGTCCGCGGCCTGCTGGGGCGACGCAAAGGGAATCTGGTCGTAGGTGTTGGGGTAGTTGAGAAGGTCGTTGTGGTTGAGCTTGACGATGAAAGGTATGCGGTGCACGTAACGACGAGACACCGACGCGAGCGTCCCGAACGTCGAAGCGATGGCGTTGCACCCCGCCTCTATCGCGAGGTCGCAGAGATGAGCGGGGTCGAAGTAACTCGGATTGGGCGAGAAGCTCGCTGCGGCGGAGTGCTCGATGCCTTGATCCACGGGCAATATGGACAGATATCCGGTGTTCGCGAGGCGTCCGTGGCGCACCATGGTCCCCAGGTTGCGCAACACCGTCGCCGAGCGATCACTCTGTGCGAAGACGTCGCTGAGATAGTCCGGGCCGGGCAGTGTGAGCAGTTCCTTGGGGAAGGCCGTGGCCTTGTGGTCGAGTAGCGACGAAGCTTCGTCACCTAGTAGTTCGGCAGTGTCCATAGACCAATCCTACAAGATGTGTCCTCGCTTCTGGGGGGCGACGTTATCGCGATGCGCGACCGTCTCTCAGTCGACCTTCTTCTTCGACACGGGCGTCGTGCGCCGTTTCCGGTTCTTGCGCGGCGCGCTCGCACCGAGCTCGGCCAGACGAGCGCTGGCGTCGTACGCCTCGGGCTCGGCAATCACGACGCGGGCGAAAAGCTCGCGCGCAGAGATGACATCACCGGAACGGTCGTAGACGTCGGCCAGGGCGTACCAGAGTCGCACGTGGCGAAACGAGGGGTTGCGCAACTGTTTTGTGCCGCCAGCTCGGGTCAGGAGTTCTATGGCTTCGGCGTACATCTGCTGGTCAGCCAGGGCCGACGCCATGACGATGCGCCCCTCCACGAGCACTTCGGCCGTGGGCTCGCTCTCCTCGAGTAGGGCGAAATCCTTCTCCACCGCCCGATACCGTCGGTTGGCTCGATCACAGTCCATCACGAGGGGAAGGTGTTCGGGATCGCCCGTAATGGTGAAATGGGCCTTCAAATGAATCTTGGCCATGCTCCATCGCTCCGCGCGATAGGCCGCGAGACCCGTCAGCTCGCGCACCGGTGCGACGCCCGGCGTCGCGTCGGCGACCGTTCGTCCCAATCGCAGCGCCTCCTCGTAGCGCTTTCGGTCGTAGGCTTCTGCGGCGCGGGTGAGGGTGGCCACCATCTTTTCGCGCATGTACGCGGTGCCGATGAAGGCCTTGCGCACGTCGGCCGCGACGTCGCCGGGCAGCGCGTACTTGACCTTGGGCTTGGACTTGGTCGGCGGTGACGCCTTGAGCGGTCGCACCTCCTGCACCCACTGCGAGAGGGGATCGGGCGTGAAGCCCGCGCTCGGCGTGGCCTCCATTGCGGGGCCCTCACTTCGAATGCTGACCGCTCCGCGTCGCGCGACACCTCCCCAGCCCTTCTTCTGACCATGAGTGTCGGCCCGCTTTCGCTCGAGCTCTTCGGGTGTCAGTTCACGGGGCGCTCGGTAGCCGCCCCTCGGGGACGAGGATCGACCCCGCACGTCGGTCGTCGGTCGTGGTCCGCGCGGCGCGGCTCCGCGACGACTTGCCCCGTTGGCGTCGTCACGCCGTGCTGGGCGGACCTCTGAACGAGCGCCGGATGTTCTCGAGGTGGATGCTCGGCGCTCACCCCGGTCGTCTCGTGGGGACGGTTGCGGCCCCCGAGCGCCGTAGGTCCTCTTGGCACCCGGGGCGCCCGCGCCGGGACGGCGCTCACGGTCCCCACGGTCGCCTCGCTCGTCGTCACGGACTCGCCTCGTGGGCGCGGCCGCGTTACGTCGCGCGCCCGACGCTCGAGGGCTCGAAGCGCGTCCATCGCGACCTCGCGCAGCGACGTCGCGCCGCTCGCCGGCGGGACGCGGACGGCGCTCGCCGCCGGACTCGTTAGCGTAAGACGGTCGAGAGTACGGCCTACGGCCGTCGCGACTCTCCTCGTCACCGTCGCGGCGTGGCCCGCGGGCCACCCGAGGTCTCGGCCTGTCCGATTCTCGGTCGATTCGCCGTTCGGCTCCGTCGCGTGGCGCCCGGGCGGACGACTGGCCGTCTTCAGGGTCGCCGCGTCGAGGACTCGCCGACCTCTTCGCTGGAGCGCCGGCCCGTCCCGCGCCGGCGGGACGCCCGACGCCGGGGGCGCGACGGGGTGCGGGCTTGGCAGAAGGCATCCGTTAATCCTACCGGCGTCACGCGATTACGTGAGAGGGCCCGGTTGCTCCTTCGAGGCGCCTTGCTTGCGCGCCGAGCGGCGTACCCGGCTTTCGGACTTGCGCTCACCCACCCAGTGCCCCACGGGCAGCAACTCGACGTGGAATCGGTCGCGGAACGCTCCCCACAATCCCCTCGGCTGCCACAGCGCCACCAGCACCGCGATCGAGCCGAAGATGATCAGGTACCACGCGCCCTGCTGGGCGAGGGTCTGTTGGAGCGTGAAGAAGATGACGCACCCGAGAATCGGCCCTTCGATCGTGCCCAACCCTCCGATCATCGAGACAAAGAGCATCTCCGCGGCCCACTGCAGGTTGAACTCGTTGCCGGTCTGCAGGTACACCTGACTGATCGCCAGTACCGCTCCGGCGGCGCCCGTGCCGGCGGCGGCGATGAGAAAGACGAGGCGCCGCGCGGAGGTGACCTTGGTGCCGGAGCTTCGCGCGGAGATCTCGTTGTCGCGGATCGACGAGAGCACGAGACCCAAGCGACTACGCAGGAGGAAGTACGTCGCGGTCACGACGACAAGCGCCACTCCCCAGGTCGCGAGGTAGATGAGGTGCTGCAGCGCCGTGGGAGCGAGGTCGGGCATGCCCGGCAAATTGTGACCGGTGCCGCCGCCGAGGTACGAGTTGATGCCGATGATGATCGACGCGGTGCTCGCCACGACCCAGGTCGCGACGGCAAAGTAGCCGCCGCGCAGGCGAAAGAGGAGGAACGTGATCGGGTACGCGATCACCAGGCAGGTCAAGGCGGCCAGGGGAATCGTGTAGAAGGGATTGACGCCCTTAATGGCGAAGTAGAGCGTGGCGTAGGCTCCCAGGCCCACGAAGGCCTGCTGGCCGATGGACACCATTCCGGCGTAGCCCGCGAGAAGGTTCCACATGGTCGCCATGGTCACCAGGATGAAGAAGTTCATGAGGACCGTCGACCACTCGGCTGGCACGATCCACGGCGCCACGCTGAGCAGTAGCACGATCGCCACCGCGCCGGTGAGCGTGTACAGGAGCGAATGGGTGGAGCGTCGCACCCGAAGCAGCCCGTCGCCCGCGGTGGAGGGGTTGGTGGCGATGCTCACGACAGCGCCGTCTTCTTTCCGAAGAGGCCCTGGGGGCGCACGGCCAGGACGACGAGGAACAAGATGTTGCCGAACAGCACCTGATACTCCGGATTGACGTGGGCCCCGAACTGTTGGGCGATGCCCAGGGCGATGCCTCCCACCAGCGTGCCCCACAGCGAACCGATGCCGCCAATGACGACCGTCTCGAAGGCGAAGAGCAGGTTGATGCCGCCAGAGGTCGGGGCGAACTCGGTCATCATCCCGAACGCGATGCCGGCGAGCGCTACGGTCGCGAAGGCGATGGCCGCGGCGATGCCGAAGATGTGCCGGTAGTTCGTGCCGCTGAGTTGCGCGGCCTCATGGTCGTCAGCCACCGCGCGGATGAGCCGGCCAGTGCCGCTCCGAGAGAGGAAGAGCTGCAGCAGGGCGAGTACCGCCACCGCCGCGGCCAGTACGGCCAGCGACACGTAGGAGATGTAGATGATGGCCTCGGGATGCCAGGACTTGACGATCAGCTCTCCGATGTTGACGATCTGCCCGTTCGATGAGTACACCTCGAGCAAGAGGTTCTCGATGATGACTGACAAGCCGAAGGTCACGAGCAGGGTGGTGAACGGGTCACGGTCGATGCTCTTCTGGATGAGCGTGCGCTGCACGACGTAGCCCACCAGGCCGAAGAGCGGCGCCACGACGACGAAGGCCCACACCTCTGGTATGTGGGCGTGAGGGGTCAGGAAGACCGCCACGTAGGCGGCCACCACGGCCATGTCGCCGTGCGCGAGGTTGATCACCCTCATGACGCCGAACATCAAGGAGAGTCCGCACGCGAACAGCGCGTAGAACCCTCCCACCAGCACACCTTGGATGATGACGTTGAGCCAGATCACGGTTGCTCGTCGTGAGCCGAGGCCACGCTCATGTCGCCACCGAAATAGGCCTGTTCGATCTGCTCCGCCGAGAGTTCCTCGGGCGTACCCGTGAGCGCCGTCTTACCCTCCAGCAGACAGTGGACTCGGTTGGCGACTCCCACGCCGAGCGTCACGTCCTGTTCGACCAACAGGATCCCCACGCCCTGGGCCACGATCTCGGGCAACAGGGCGTAGATCCGCTCGATCACGATCGGCGCCAACCCGAGGGAGAGCTCGTCCAACAAGAGCACCTGGGGGTTGGCCACCAGCGCACGCCCGATGGCGATGGCCTGCTGCTCGCCGCCCGAGAACTGCCACGCGCGCTGTCGACGCCGCCCGGGCATCCACTCGAAAAGCTCGTAGATTCGATCGATGTTGAACGGACCCTTGTTGGCGTGGTGCGCACCGACCTGAAGATTTTCCTCCAGCGTCAGGGACGAAAAGAGCCGTCGCCCCTCGGGCACCAGCGATATCCCGAGGCGAACCCGGCGCTGCGGAGCCAACTTGGTCACCTCTGCACCCTTGAAAGTGACCGTGCCCCTCGTCTGACGATGCAGCCCGGCGACCGTTCGCAGCAAGGTTGATTTACCGGCTCCGTTGGCGCCCACCATCGTGAGCACTTCGCCAGCATCCACCTTGAAACTCACACCGTCGACGGCGCATAGTTGACCGTGATACACGGTCAGGTCGTGGATCTCCAGCAGGGTCTCGCCCATCAGGTCAGCGCCGTATTAATGATTCTGCCGCCGAGGTAGATCGAGCGCACGGCGTCGGACGCCATGACCTCCTTGGGATCGCCGTCCGCGATAATCGATCCGCTCGAGAGGCACAAGAGGCGGTCAACCGTCGACAACAGCGCTCGAACGACGTGCTCGATCCACAACACGGCGATGCCGTTGCTTCGCAGGTCGCGAATGATGCCGGTCAACTCATTCACCTCGAGGTCCGTGAGGCCACCCGCGATTTCGTCGAGCAGCAGGATACGCGGACGTGTCGCGAGAGCGCGCGCCAGCTCCAGGCGCTTGCGGTGCATGAGGGCTAACGACCCGGCGGGCGTGTTGGCCAACTCGGCGATGCCCGTTCGCGACAGGGCGTCGTACGCCAGAACGTATGAGGTGTGGCCTCGGGATCGTGCGCCCTGCTGGGCAGCCAGCAGGGCATTCTCAAAGACGGTCATGTGCTCGAAGGGGCGCGGCACCTGATAGGTGCGACCGATGCCCAGGCGGGCACGCGCGGCCTGGCTCATCCGAGCGATGTTGTGGCCGTCGAAATCGATCCGTCCCGAATCGGGCTTCACGTCACCCGAGATCATCGCGAAGAGCGACGTCTTACCGGCCCCGTTGGGCCCGATGATGCCCACGGCCGCGCCCTCCTCCAACTGGAAGGTGATCTCTTGGCCTACAACAACCTGGCCAAATTTTTTAGAGACGGCTTCCAGCTGAAGCAGCGGCACGAAACCTCGTTAGGCGTTAGTCGGATCGAGAGTGGCGTTGGTTGGGATGGACTTGTTGAGCGTGTTGTCCACGACCCACGGCGACCAGTTCCACTTCTTATGACCCACCAATTCGCTCGACCCCTTCTTCCACTGGATACCCACGGGCTGAATCATCGCAATACCCGGTGCGGGGCTCGCGACGAGCGGATCGCTGCTCGTCGAGCGCATGTTGAGGGGCCCGCACATGCCGTCGTACTTGACGCGCTGGAGTGCTTCAGCGAGGTCCAAACGGTTGTGCGGGTTCTTCACCGAGCGCAGCGCCTCGACCGCTACCTCGAAGAGCGAGTACGTTGAGCCCATCGACTGCACCCACTGACCCTTGGTCGCCACCTGGAACCCCGCGCAGAACGCGTTGGCCTTGAGACCGGTGAGCGACGACTCATAGGGCGAATAGGGCGTGAACCACGCATCGGTCGCGATGTTGTTCGAGAGCGCACCAAGCGCGTAGGCGTCGGTCGGGAACAGCATGACCTTCGCGACCGTCGCCAGCTTGGGAAGGTAGCCCTGCTGGGAAGCCTGCGTCCAGAACGACTGAAAGTCAGGAGGCAGCGGACAGTTGACAAACAGGTCACACTGTCCCCCGCTGGGGCCACCCGTCTTAAACGTCTCGATCATCGACGTGAACGACGCCGTGAGGTCGGTGTAGGCACCGCCGTCGACGAACGTGAACTTGTTCGGGAACATGGCGCCGACCGTCGGTCCGAAGGCCGCCCGGAAGGCGTTGCCGTCGGCGTCATTGGGGAACATCTCGGCCACGTAGCTGTTGGCGCCCGTCTTCTGCTGGATCTTCTCCCACATCGGCACGAAGCAACCGGAGAACTGAGGAATCCCGAAGAAGAACATCGCGTTGTACTTGGGACCGGTGCCCGCGGCACCGCCCTCGGCGGTGATCGAGGCGCCGCTGAAGCCGCCCCAGTACGCTTCCCACGGCACCACGGTCGCGAGGCAGGGAACGTGCGCCGCTTCGCACGTCGTGCTCACGGGAATTGTGGTCTCGGGCGCGGAACTCGTCAGGATGAGGTCCGCCCCACCATTGATCAAGCCCTGGGTCACCTGGACCGCCACGTTCGGATCCGACTGCGTGTCCACTTCAGTGATCTCGATCTTGTACGTCGTGCCACCGATCTTGATGCCCTTGGCGAAGTAGCTCGCCGCGCGCACCTGGGACAGCACGTACTTGTCCGGACCGGCGAAGTCCGACAGCGCGCCCGTTCGAGGCGAGACGAAACCGATCTTGATGGTCTTGGACTTCGACGCCGCGGCGGCCTCCGAGACATCGATTAACGATGCGAGCGCGCCACCCGCGGCGATGACGCCGGCGGCTTGTAGTCCGAGTCGGCGACCGAACTCAAAGCCTCCCCAGCCTGGAATGCCCGCCGCACTAGCGGCGTTGATCTTTTCTTCGCTCATTACCTTGACCCCCCTGAATAATGGATGGTTGATTCTTAACACACTATTTCGTACATAACAGAGCAATTTCTGAAAATCCTTAGAAACCCCTTACTCCTCCAATTCTCACGCCTCCGCCGACGCAGCATCCTTCATGGCGACGAGCATCCGGCGAGCGGCCAATCCGCCGCGGTCAATCTTCACGCTCACCTCGGTCACTTCCGGGATCTCTTGTGCGCGACGCTGAAGAATATTAAGCGCGTCGACGTCTTCTTGCACGACGGACGTCTGCATCTTGTAGAGGAACTCGTCGACCTCCTCCTCCCCCACGCAGAAGTCCCGCGCGAGGGCCCAGAAGTCATAGACGGACGTCTCGGTGCACGGCGTGAGGCCGTACATGATCTTCATGTGGAACGCGTGCTCGTCGGTGCCGTCGGGCAAGGGAGGTTGCCCAATGGGAGCCAGCCGCGCGTGCAGCAGATAGAAGCCCGGCGGAAAGTAGTCGATATCCTGCCACCGGTCGACCTTGCCCGTGAGTCCGGTGGTGCGCGAGTAGAACGGCGGGCACTCGACGGCGTTCATGTGTCGAAACACCCGCACGACGTTGTTCTCGTCGTCGACCTCGACCTCGATCGGCGTGGTCGCAACTTCGGGGGTCCCGATCGAACCGTTGTGCAGGTACGTCTCGTGCGAGAGATCGAGCAGGTTGTCCACGAGTAGATCAAAGGGGGCGTTTATCTTCGCGACGCCCGACACCGACGACCAGCGATCGACCTGCGTTAACCAAGGCGTGTCGGGAAGCTTGGCGACGTCGGCTTGATCACGGCCCATCCATAGCCACACCCACGGACCCTGCTCGACGACGGGGTAGCTTCGCACGTTGGCCTTACTCGGGACGCGGTCCTGACCAGGCACGGCGACGCACGTTCCCGAGCAGTCGAAGGTGAACCCGTGGTACCCGCAGACCAAGTGATCTCCGATCACGGTGCCCAGTGACAGCGGGTAGCCCCGATGAGGGCAGTGATCGGACAGGGCCACGACCTGGCCCGACTCGCTGCGAAAGAGCGCGACGTGCTCGCCCAGGATCTGACGAGCGAGCGGTTTCGATTCGAGTTCAGAACTGAGAGCTGCTACGTACCACTGGTCGCGCAAGAACATGGTTGCCTTCTTTTCGAAAGTTTCGGCGTTGATTCTTCGGTCCGGGGACCTGGAACCTCGCGTCTCTAGTGCGCAAACTACCAAATCTGTGATAAGCAAACAAGCAACTTTGAACTAGGAGGTTCATATGTCGTTTCTTGATGGCGCACCGTGGCAGGGTCGGATTTCGCTCGATGGTTGGGTCGCCGGAGGCGACGGCGACGCGCCCGTCACGGAGCCGGCAACCGGCGAAGAACTGGGCCGCACGGGCCGAGCCAGCGTCGCCGACGTGGCCAAGGCCTCCAAGGTCGCCCTGGGCGCCCAGAAGGAATGGGCCGCACTCCCCTTCACCCAGCGAGCCGCGGTCGTGCGCCGTGCGGGCCAACTGTTCCTGGACAACGCCGACGAGTTGTCCGAGTGGATCGTGCGTGAGTCAGGCGGCATCGAACCGAAGGCCGGGCTCGAGATCAACATCGCTGGCGAGGAGTGCTTCGAGGCTGCGGCGCTGACCGGTCACCCCACCGGGCACATCCTCCAGAGCGAATTCCCGCGCCTGAGCTTCTCGCGACGGGTGCCGGCCGGCGTGGTGGGCGTCATCGCTCCGTTCAACTTCCCCCTGATCCTCTCGATCCGCTCCGTTGCGCCCGCGCTCGCCCTCGGTAATTCGGTGATCCTCAAGCCAGACCCCCGCACGGCGCTGTGCGGCGGTGTCGTCCTGGCCCGCGTCTTCGAAGAAGCCGGCCTGCCCCAGGGGGTGCTGAGCGTGCTGCCGGGGGGCGCGGACGTGGGCGAGGCTTTGGTGACCGACCCCGGCGTGCGCGTCATTGCCTTCACGGGATCGACCGCGGCGGGACGGATCGTGGGTGCACTCGGCGCCCAGCACTTGAAGCGCGTGCACCTCGAGCTGGGCGGGAACTCCGCGCTCATCGTCATGGACGACGTCGACTTGGAAAAGGCGGTCTCCGTGGGAGCCTTCGGTTCCTTCATGCACCAGGGCCAGATCTGCATGACCACTGGGCGTCATATCGTCGACGCGAAGATCTCGGACGACTACGCCAACCTCCTGGCCGAGCACGCGAACCACCTGCCGGTGGGCGACCCCAAGAGCGGCCAGGTTGCGCTTGGACCACTCATCGACGCGAAGCAGAGAGATCGTGTGCACTCCATGGTGCAGGACTCCGTCCAGGCCGGCGCCACGCTCCTGGCCGGAGGGACGTACGAGGATCTCTTCTATCGCCCCACGGTGCTCACGAACGTGTCGACGTCGTCGAAGGCGTACTGCGAGGAGGTCTTCGGCCCGGTCGCCCCGGTCGTCTCCTACTCGTCGCTGGATGAGGCAATCGCTCTGGCGTCGGACAGCCCCTACGGTCTCTCGCTCGGCATCCTCTCCAAGGACGGGCTTCGCGCGCTCGAACTTGCGAGCCGCATCCCCACGGGAGCGATCCATATCAACGACCAGACGGTGGCCGACGAGGCCGTCATCCCCTTCGGCGGCACGGGCAACTCCGGCAACGGATCTCGAATGGGTGGGCTGGCCAATCTCGACGCCTACACCGAGACGCAGTGGGTAACGGCGCAGAGCGAACTGCCCGCCTATCCCTTCTAGAGCGAGTTGAGGTCGACATAGTTTCTCGAGAGCACCGTCGTCGCCTCTCGTGAAGTGACGGCCTGTCGAAGTCGGGCCATCTGCACGCCGTTCTCGAAGTCGTCGTGGGGATTGGGGTGCAGCATCTGGGTCATGTAATTGGAGAACTCCTCACCTCGCCACACCCTCTCCAGGCACGTGTTCGAATAACTGTCCAGGAGCGAGTCGTCATGCTCCTTCAGCCGTGCGACCAGCGCCTGGGCCAACAACCGCACGTCGGCCAGGGCCAGATTCATTCCCTTGGCGCCGGTCGGCGGCACGATGTGCGCCGCGTCGCCCGCGAGCAGGAGTCGCCCGTGGCGCATGGGCGCGATCACGATGCTACGCATCGCGGTGATGCCGCGCTCGACGATGGGGCCCTGGCTTATCTCGGGCATCTCGTCGGTGGCGAGTCGAGCGTTGAGCTCCTCCCAGATCCGACCGTCGGACCAGTTCTCGAGTCTCTCGTCAGGCGCGACACCCAGGTAGAGCCGGCTCAAGGTGGGTGAGCGCATGGAATAGAGCGCGAAGCCGTTCGCGTGGCGACAGTAGATCAGCTCCTCGGTACGCGGCGGCGCTTCGGCGAGGATTCCGAGCCACGAGAAGGGGTACGTCCGCTCGTAGCGGCGCACGCTCGACGTGGGCAGGGCGCGGTTGGACACCCCGAAACTTCCGTCGCACCCCGCGACGTAGTCGCAGATGATACGCACGTCACCCTCCGGGCCTTGGGCCTGCACCGAAGGCGCGTCGGAGGCGAGACCGTCGAGCGCGGTGACCTCAGTGTCGAACATGATGGGCGAGCCGCGCTCCAGCCGCAACGCCACCAGGTCCTTGACGACCTCTTGCTGGCCGTAGACCGTGATGGCCCTTCCGTCGGCGAGTTCGCTCAACGCTACGCGATAGGAGTTGCGTTCGAAACGGAACTCGACGCCGTGGTGCACCAACCCGTCGCGCCTCATGCGCTCGCCGGCTCCGGCCTCTTCGATCAGGTTGGCGATCCCGTATTCGATGACCCCCGCGCGCACGCGCCGCTCGACGTACTCGCGGCTGCGATGCTCCATGACGATGTTGTCGATGCCGTCTCGCTCGAGCAGTTGTCCCAGGAGCAGCCCCGCCGGTCCGGCGCCGACAATCGCGACGCGTGTGCGAAGTTCCTTCACCGGTCTTCCCTTCCTCGTGGCCCCATCGCGATGTGCTAATTGCCGCTACATCGCTAACGATATAGTGTACTGTTCAGTTAATTAGAAACCTGTTCACGAGTGAGTCGAAGAGCATCATCAAACCACGTCAACTTCCTGGAGGCACGTATGGCTGTTGTGGTCCGCGGCACGCAACGCACCGACCTGGCTCTCGTTGACACACTCGGCGGCTTTGGCGTCGCGACGATCCACGAAGCCCAGGGGCGCACGGGTCTCCTGGCCTCTCGTCTTCGTCCGATCTTTCGGCCCGTGTCCGTCGCGGGCAACGCCCTGACCTGCGAAGTGGCGCCCGGCGACAACTGGTCGATCCACGTCGCCGTCGAACAGGCGCGCGCCGGAGACATACTGGTCGTGACGCCCACGAGTCCCTGCGACGACGGCTACTTCGGTGACCTGCTCGCCACCAGCCTCGTGGCCCACGGCGTGCGCGCACTCGTCATCGACGCCGGGGTTCGCGACGTCGCGCAACTCACGGCAATGGGCTTTCCCGTGTGGTCCAAGACAATCTCCGCGCAGGGCACCGTCAAGGAGACCCCCGCCAACGTGCAGACGCCCATCGTGTGCGCCGGCGCCTACATCCGACCCGGTGACGTCATCGTCGCCGACGACGACGGCGTGGTCGTCGTGAGACGCGAGGACGCCGAGGTCGTACGTGCGGCCTGCCAAGGCCGCGAAGAGAACGAGCACGACAAGCGGGTGCGATTGGCCGCGGGCGAACTGGGCCTCGACATGTACGACATGAGAGGAAAGCTGAAGGACAGGGGACTTCGCTACGTGGAGGGAACGTCGTAGTGGGCCAGACGCCGATTCGCTGCTCGGTCATTCGAGGCGGCACGTCCAAGGGCCTTTACTTCCACGCCGATGACCTCCCCCCCGACATCGCCACCCGCGACGCCGTCCTGCTGGCCGCCATGGGCTCGCCCGACGAGCGCGAGATCGACGGCATGGGCGGAGGTCATCCCCTGACCTCCAAGGTGGCGGTCGTGCGCCGCTCGCGCCGCGACGACGCCGACGTCGACTATCTCTTCCTCCAGGTGTGGCCCGAGCGCGGTGAGGTGTCCGACAGCCAGAACTGCGGCAACCTCCTGGCCGGCGTGGGCCCCTTCGCCCTCGAGGAGGGCCTCGTGGAGCCCGGCGAACCCACGACCGACGTGAGGGTCTGGATGCAGAACACGCAGAGCCTCGCGGTCGTTCGCGTGCAGACACCCGGGCGGGTCGTGCGCTACGACGGGTCGGCCCGCATCGATGGCGTGCCGGGCACGAGCGCTCCGATCCCCATCGAGTTCCTCGATATCGCGGGCTCGACGTGCGGCAGTCTCCTGCCCACGGGTCACGTCGTTGACGTGGTCGAAGGCGTGCGGGTGACGTGCATCGACAACGGGATGCCGGTCGTGTGCATCAGGGCCGACGACGTTGGCCTCACCGGCTACGAGGAGCCTTCGCACATCGAGGCGAACCAGGGAGTGTGCGACACGGTGGAACGAATCCGACTGGCGTGCGGCCCGCTCATGAACCTCGGTGACGTGACGAACAAGACGGTGCCCAAGATGAGCTTGCTCGCGCCGGCGAAAAATGGCGGCGTGCTCACGACGCGCACGTTCATCCCCCGCAGGGTCCACGAGTCCATCGGGGTCTTCGGCGCGGTCTCGGTGGCGACCGCTTGCCTCGTGCCGGGTTCCGTCGCCCAGGAGGTGGCCGCCTCGTCCGTACCGTCGACCCCCGCCACGCTCGACATCGAACATCCCTCGGGGTACTTCAGCGTCTCGATGCAGGTCTCGCTCATCGACGGCCAGGTGAACGTCACCTCCGCGGCACTGCTGCGCACCGCCCGGCTCTTGATGCGTGGCGACGTGTACGTGCCCTCCTTCGTGTGGGGCGGGCGATGATCATCGACTGCCACGGCCACTACACGACGGCGCCCGACGCGCACAACGCGTGGCGCACGTCGATGGTCGAGGCCTTCAGCTCGGGCTCCGTGATGCCGGACTATCCGGTAATCTCCGACGAGCAGATCGCCGACACTATCGAGAGCAACCAGCTTCGTCTCCTGCGAGAGCGCGGGGCCGACATGACCATCTTCTCGCCTCGTGCGTCGGCCATGGAACACCACGTGGGCGACGAGGCGGTAAGTGCGGCGTGGGCGAGAGCGTGCAACGATCTGATTGGTCGTGTTGTCGCCCTCTTCCCCGACTACTTCGTCGGCGTGTGCCAGCTGCCCCAGTCCCCGGGCGTACCGATCGCCAACTCCGTTCGCGAGCTCGAACGCTGCGTGCTCGACATGGGTTTCGTGGGCCTCAACCTCAACCCCGATCCGAGTGGCGGGTGGTGGGACGGGCCACCGTTGACCGACCCGTCCTGGTATCCGATCTACGAAAAGATGGTCGAACTCGACGTGCCCGCGATGATCCACGTCTCGGCGAGCTGCAACCCGAACTTTCACGCCACCGGCGCGTACTACCTCAACGCGGACACCACCGCCTTTATGCAACTGCTGTCGGGCGACCTCTTCTCGCGCTTCCCGGAATTAAGGTTCATAATCCCCCACGGCGGTGGCGCGGTGCCCTACCACTGGGGACGTTTCCGAGGCCTCGCCGACATGCTGCACAAGCCCGACCTCAACGAGCACCTGATGCACAACGTCTTCTTTGACACGTGCGTCTACCATCAGCCCGGCATTAATCTGCTCTTCGATGTCATCAACCTCGACAACATCCTCTTCGGGTCCGAAATGGTGGGGGCGGTCCGTGGCATCGACCCCGAGACCGGCCACTACTTCGACGACACCAAACGCTACGTGGACGCGTTGGACCTCACCTCGACGCCGAGTGAACAGGTCTTCGCCGGCAACGCCAGACGCGTGTACCCGCGCCTGGACGCACGACTGAAGGCCCTGGGTAGAGCATGATCGAGACCTTCACCATGGACCCCGACTGGTTAGCCTTCGACCGCAATCCCTCGAGGCCCACGTTCACCCTGCCCGAAGGGTCCATCGACGCGCACTGCCACGTGTTCGGTCCGGGCAGCATCTTTCCCTTCGCGCCGGAGCGTAAGTACACGCCCTGTGACGCCGGCAAGGACAGCCTCTTCGCCCTGCGCGATTTCCTGGGCGTCGACCGCAACGTCGTCGTCCAAGCCACGTGCCACGGCACCGACAATGCCGCGATGCTCGACGTGCTTCGTTCCTCGGACGGACGGGCTAGGGGCATCGCCACCGTCGGTCCCGACGTCAGCGCGGCGGAGCTTTCCGAGATGCACGACGCCGGGGTGCGCGGCGTGCGTTTCAACTACGTGCGCCGCCTCGTGGACCCCGAGCCGGACAGCTACTACCGGAGAATCGTGGAGAAGATCGCACCGCTGGGCTGGCACGTCGTCATCTACTTCGAGGCCACGGACTTAGGAGAGCGATGGGATCTCTTCACCTCGCTCGAGACGCCAGTCGTCGTGGACCACATGGGCCGGCCCGACGTCTCCCAGCCGGTCGACGGTCCCGAGTTCGATCGATTCCTGCGCCTCATGGGCGAGCACGAGAACTTCTGGTCCAAGGTGTCGTGCCCCGAACGACTCTCGATCTCGGGACCGCCCTACAACGACGTGGTGCCCTTCGCTCGGCGCGTCATCCAAGAGTTCCCCGACCGAGTGCTCTGGGGCGCCGACTGGCCCCACCCGAATCTGACCGACCACATGCCCGACGACGGCAAGCTCGTGGACTTCATACCCCGCATCGCGACGAGCCCCGAGCTCCAGCGCAAGCTCTTGGTGCACAACCCCACGAATCTCTATTGGAAGGAAGGCTGACTCATGAAAGAGAACTCTGAGTTCGACGACATCCCCGGCACGACCGTCTTCACGGCGCAGCGCTCCCATCAGGGCTTCCACCTGAACCAGTTCTGCATGAGCCTGATGAAGCCCGACAACCGCGCGAGGTTCAAGAGCGACGAGTCACGCTACCTCGACGAGTGGCAGCTGAGCGACGCCCAGAAGCAGGCGGTCATCAAACGCGACTACAACGCGATGATCGCCGAGGGAGGAAACATCTACTTCCTCGCCAAGATCTTCTCGAGCGACGGCGTCAGCTTCCTCACGGCGGCGGCCTCCATGACCGACATGACCGCCGACGAGTACGCCGAGATGATGCTGCACGGCGGGCGTTCCCCGCAGGGCGTGCGTTCGATCAGGGAAGGTCGCTGAACATGGCACGGATAACCGCGGGTGTCACCACCAGCCACGTGCCCGCGATCGGCGCGGCGCTCGACCTCGGCAAGCAGGACAGCGAGTACTGGGCCCCCCTCTTCGCCGGCTACGAATGGTCCAAGGAATGGATTGCGTCCGAGGCGCCCGACGTCATCGTGCTCGTCTACAACGACCACGCGTCGGCGTTCTCCCTCGAGATCATCCCGACCTTCGCCATCGGGTGTGCCGACGAGTTCGCGATCGCCGACGAAGGTTTCGGCCCGCGCCCGGTGCCCAAGGTCATCGGCCATCCCGACCTCGCCTGCCACCTCGCCCAGTCACTCATCCTCGACGAGTTCGACATGACCGTGATCAACGAGATGGCGGTCGACCACGGATTGACCGTGCCGCTCTCGTTGCTCTTCGGCCAGCCCCGCGAGTGGCCGGTGAAGGTCGTGCCCATCGCGGTCAACGTCATCCAATACCCGCCACCCACCGGGGAGCGATGCTTCAAGCTGGGCCAGGCGATCCGGCGCGGCGTCGAGAGCTTCGACGAGGACCTCAACGTGCAAGTCTGGGGCACGGGTGGCATGAGCCACCAGCTCCAGGGACCCAGGGCGGGGCTCATCAACCAAGAGTTCGACAACGCCTTCCTCGATAACATGACCGAGAACAGCGACGACCTGCGAAAGATTCCCCACATCGACTACGTGCGCGAAGCGGGATCCGAGGCCATCGAGCTCGTGATGTGGCTGATCATGCGAGGGGCGCTCGGTGACGCGGTCGAGTTGCTGCACCGCTTCTACCACGTGCCGGCCTCCAATACCGCGGTGGGCCATCTCGTGCTCAAGTCCATCGCCGCGCAAAGGTAGGTCGCGTGCGGATCGCTCTGGCCGGTGCGGGCGCCTTTGGCATCAAGCACCTCGACGCGCTCGCGCGCATCGACGACGTCGAGGTCGTGACGATCGTGAGCCGCACCCTGGAGCAGGCCCGGGAGGTGGCCCAGACGTACGGCGTCGCGCAGGCGACGACCGATCTGCAGGACGCGCTCGACTCGACGCAGGTGGACGCCGTCATCCTGTGCACGCCCACCCAGTTGCACGCGCAACAGACCATCGCGGCGCTGCGCGCCGGCAAGCACGTCCTCACCGAGATACCGCTCGCGGACAACTGGGCCGATGCCCAGGAGGTCGCGCGCGTCGCCGCCGGCTCCGAACTCGTGAGCATGGTCGGTCACACGAGACGCTTCAACCCCTCGCACCAGTGGCTCCACCAGCGCATCGCGGCCGGGGAACTCTCGATCCAACAGATGGACGTGCAGACCTACTTCTTTCGCCGCACCAACACCAACGCGCTGGGCAACCCGCGCAGCTGGACCGACAACCTGCTATGGCACCACGCCGCGCACACGGTGGACCTGTTCGCGTACCAGTGCGGTGAGCCCATCGTGAGGGCCAACGTCCTCGCGGGACCCGTCGATCCCCAACTGGGCATCCCGATGGACATGTCGATCCAGTTGCGAAGCGTCTCGGGGCGTCTGTGCACGCTGTCGCTGAGCTTCAACAACGAAGGGCCGCTCGGCACGTTCTTTCGCTACATCTGCGACAACGGGACCTACGTCGCGCGCTACGACGACCTCTTCACCGGCTTGGACAAGCCGCTCGACGTGTCCAAGGTCGCCGTGTCCCTCGACGGCATCGAGCTGCAGGACCGCGAGTTCATCCGGGCCATCCGCGAAAGCGACCAGCCGAACTCGTCGGTCCCGGCCGTCCTCGACTGCTACCGCGTGCTCGGCGAGCTACAGGACGAGCTGGACGGGTAGCACCCGGCCCCTACTCCGGGGCGCTGGTGAGGTACTGCACCACGACGTCGCCGATCATCTGTCGGTACATCGCTCGCCGTTCGGGCTCGACCAGGTTGCGTCCGAAGTTCGCCGCGAACGTGTACTGGTTGTTGATGCGAAAGAAGCAGAACGAGCTGATCAGCATGTGCACGTCGAAGACGTCGATGTCGCGGCGGAAGACCCCCTCGGCGATGCCTCGCTCGAGCGCCTTTCGCAGCATCGTGATGACGGGCCGGTCGAGGCCTTGGAATCCACCGTTGGCGACGATGAAGTGGGCCCGCTGCATGTTCTCGTGGCTCACCAGTCGACTGAAGTTGGGATTGGCCTCGTGGCGATCGAAGGTGAGCTCGGCGAGCGTTCGCACCGCCGTTATCGGATCGAGGTGGTCCACGTCCACGCTCTGCTCGGTGATGCGGATTGCCTCGTAGGACTTCTCCAGGGCCGCCACGTACAGCAGCTCCTTGGAACCGAAGTAGTAGTAGATCATGCGCTTGGTGGTGCGCGTCTGGTTCGCGATCTCGTCGACCCTGGCGCCCGCGAATCCGCGGTCGGCGAACTCCTGAGTGGCCACGGCCAGGATCTCGAGCTTGGTTCGCTCCGGGTCGCGCTGGCGTCGTTCGTTGCGAGCGGGCTTGTCCTGCTCTGGCGCCATCACTCCCCTTCCCTCAACCTCGGCGAGTTCCTTCGAACCACCCTCGCGGCACACGGCTCCTCGATGCGGCGTTCGCGCGAAGGCGTCGGCGTCCCGAGGTGACTTTGTGCCAATTAGTACATATTGCTGATCCGTACACAAAATAGCCGTTCACGCGCAACGAGGCACCGACCGCGGCCTTCGCGCCGCGACGTGCGACCGATTGATGTTGGGTCGAGGGCCCTAGAGCCCCCTCTCTAGATGGCGCTCGCCGCGACGAGACCCTCAAGCACGGCCTCTTCGAGCGTGCGCGGCGTCACGCAGTCGCCCACGGCGACGACCTGGAGGTCCGTGGCCCCGAGGTCGCCCATCAGTTCATTGGACGCCTCGTGACCGCAGGCCAGCACCATGGCCGACACCCGCTCGATGACCACGGGCTCCTCGGTCAACTCGTGCTGGAGGTAGACGCTGTCCGCGTCGACGCCGAAGGGGCGCACGAGCGCCACGACGGCGATGCGCTCGCGCGCGAGAGCCGCGAGCATCGCGTCGCGAACGTACTGCTGGAGCGACTCGCCCGCCGCGTACCCGTTGACGCATAGCGTCACGCGATGGCCCCTGGCGCGAAGCAGTCGCGCCACGCCGATACCGATCCAGTCACCGCGCCAGTCGACGACCACGACGTGGCCCGGTGGTGGCGACGCCCCGCGAAGCACCTGCCACGCGTCGAGCACCACCGGTTCGCCCATGACTTCGAGGGCCGGCCAGTACGGGCGGGCGCCCGTCGCGAGCACCACCACGTCGGGGCCGAGCTCACGAATCATCTGCGCCGACACGCGGCTCTTGGTCACGATCTCGACGCCCGCGCGAAGCGCCTCGTGACGCAGGTTCGTCGCGGCGCCGCCGAACTCGTCGCGACCCGGCAGCAGTTGGGCCAGCAGGATCTGACCCCCGACGTGCGAGAAGGCCTCGTGCAGGGTGACCCGGTGACCGCGTTGCGCCGCGACCGCCGCCGCCTTGAGGCCCCCCGGGCCTCCCCCGACCACGAGCACGTCACGAGGCGACCTTGCTCGCACGCGCTGCCCGTAGGCGATCTCGCGGCCCGTCTCGGGATGCTGGATGCACGAGATCGAAAAACCCATGTGAAAGTGGCCGATGCAGGCCTGGTTGCACGCGATGCAAGCCCGGATGTCCTCCTCCTCGCCCGCGGCCGCCTTGTTGGCCAGCAACGGATCACAGATGAGGGCGCGGGTCATGACGCACGCGTCGGCTTGGCCCATCAAAAGTATGCGTTCGGCCTCCTGAGGCTGATTGATCCGGCCCGCGACGATCACCGGCACGTGAACGAGTTCCTTCAGGGTCTGGGCGAGCGGGGCGGTGTAGGCGTTTTCGAAGGACATCTCGGGAGCGATGTGGTCAGATCCCCGCAGTCCCGCCGACGTGCCGGTGGTGACGCTCAGGTAGTCGACCAGTCCCAGTTCGTCGAGGCGCACGCAGGCACGACGGGCGATTCCCTCGTCAAGACCCGTAGGGTCGTGCTCGCCGAGCGAGATCCGCAGCCCCACCACGAAGGCCCCGTCCACCCGTTCGCGCACCGCCTGATGGACGCGCTCCAAGAACCGGAAACGGTTCTCCTCGCTGGCGCCGTAGTCGTCGGCTCGCCGGTTGAGATGGGGGTTGAGGAACTGCGCCGGCAGGTAACCGTGGCTGGCGACGATCTCGACGCCGTCGAGGCCCGCGTGTTCTAATCGCGACGCGGCCTGCGCGTAGCCCTCGATGATCTCCTCGACCTCTGCGGTGCTCATCGCGCGCGGCATCACCCGGAAGCGTTCGTTCGGCACGGCTGACGGGGCCAGGGCCACGGGACTCGAGCCGTCGCGCGACTCCATAACCTCTCGTCCGGGATGGAAGAGCTGGCCGAAGATCGTGGCGCCGCCCTCGTGCACGGTCGCCGCGAGCCGCGCGAAACCGTCGATGCACGAATCATCGGTCGCCATGAGGATGTGCGCCGTGTAGCGGGCGCTCTCGTGCACGCCCGCCACCTGCACCACGATGAGCCCCACGCCGCCCCTGGCGCGCGCCTCGTGGTACGCGATCAACTGGTCGGTGACGTGACCGTCCTCGACCATCACCGTGTCGTGTCCTGAGGACACGATCCGGTTCTTGATCGTGCACGCGCCGATCGTCAGGGGCGTGAAGAGGTGGGTGTAGTGAGCCATTGGCGTCCCTGTACTAGATCTGGCTTCGTTCCTATCACCCTCGCTCGCTCCGCGCCAGAACCGATGCTCCAACGGCGGCGCCGACCTCGAGCGGGACCCATTCCAAGGCGCTCCTGTCCTCGATCTCCCACGCGTGCTCGAGCACGTGCCGGGCGACGCGGCGCATCACGTGGTGACGTGGCTCGATGCGAGGAGGACGACGACGCGCCATCCTCCCGAGGCGTCAGGGTTCGACCGTCAGGCCGCCTGACGTTCGCGCTCGTCCAGGAACGACCACCACGCGTCGCCCACGAGGCGAGCCGACTCTTCGACCTCGTCCACGTCGGGCTTGAGCGACGCCAGCGCGTCGAAGGTCCACGTCGCGTGGTCGACCTCGATGCTTCCGTGCTCGATCCAGAAGAGCACCGCCGCCTCGCGGGCACCGTAGTGATCGAGCAGACCCGCCGCCTTGGAGTCGGCGATCTCGGCGCCCTGGCTCTCGTAGGCGAGCAGACCGGCCAGGGCGGACGCCGAACCGCGGCGCAGCACCTCGAAGTAGGCGTTCACGAGCCGCCGGGTCGCGGGAGTCATGTCGGCGATCGTCGCGCCGTAGAACTCGGCGAATCGCTCGAAGAGCTCGAGGTGGCTCGGCGCGGTCACCTCGTCACGCAGGTTCGCCTCCACCAGGTTTCGGGCCGGGCCGGGGGCGAGCGACTCGCTCAGACGGAGCAGGAAGTCCGGGAGCATCGCCTCGAAGTAGCGATACTGCTCGGCGTACTCCCGCACGTCGTCGCGACTCAGCAGGCCCGCCTCCCAGCGACGGTAGAAGGGGTGGTCGAGCAGCTGTCGATCCTGCAGCGCGGCCTCAAAGTGATGACGAAGGGCTGATTTCATAGTGCGAATGTAGCACTTGAGCACACGTCTTTCTCGTTTACGCACGGCGAAAGGCCCCCACCGAAGTGGGGGCCTTTCAAGAAATCCCGGCGGCGACCTACTCTCCCAGGGGGGGACCCCCAAGTACCATCGGCGCTGGTGGGCTTGACTGCTGTGTTCGGAATGGGAA
>Ga0182030_10001560_pt1 | contig 47390 bp, 48 predicted proteins | sample 812S3MmetaG_FD_121299 | JGI IMG/M metagenome (GOLD analysis project Ga0182030, IMG submission 121299) | Permafrost microbial communities from Stordalen Mire, Sweden - 812S3M metaG (Illumina Assembly) | ecosystem: Environmental > Terrestrial > Soil > Wetlands > Permafrost | place: Sweden...
CCGACTTTCGTTTGCCGCGACACTTTGCTAACCTTCTTCATTGGCTGGTCTCCTCCTTGGCACCTCGAGTGCGCTGCGGTCAGATTACCTGCACCGCGAGACCAGCCGTCTCATCCCATCTGTGCTGGCGGCGTCCACGCTGTCGGCACAGCGGCAATGTGTGGGCCAGGAGGCCCACACGACAGCCGACCTGGAGGTCGGCGCTACCTTTTGCCCACGGAGAACCCACAGTGCACGATCTGCGGCAAAAAGCGCAAACGGAGCTGCTCTCCGGCATTCTCCCCTTCTGGCTCAACCACACTATCGATCACGAGCATGGCGGCTTCGTCGGCCGCATCGCGGACGACGGGGCCGTCGATCCGCAGGCGCCCAAGGGCTTGATCCTGAATGCGCGGATTCTGTGGACATTCTCGCGGGCCTTTGTCGCGTTGCGCGATCCCGTGTACCTCCAAACCGCGCAGCGCGCATACGACTACTTCGTCCGCTTTTTCCAGGACGCCGAATACGGCGGTTTCTATTGGCTGCTGGACTTTGAAGGCCGGCCCCTGGAGGCCAACAAGCGAGTGTACGGCCAGGCCTTTGCGATCTACGCCCTGGCCGAGTACTCGAGCGCCAGCGCGGACGCCGATGCCCTGGCCCTGGCGGTGCGCGTTTTCGACAAGATCGAGGCGGCGGCCCACGACGCCGTCCGCGGCGGATACTTCGAGACCTACCAGCGCGATTGGACCCTCGCCGCCGACCAGCGCCTGAGCGATGCAGACATGGACGAGAAGCGATCCATGAATACCCACCTCCATTTGCTGGAGGCCTATACCGGGCTGCTCCGCGTCCATGAGAGCCCCACGCTGCGCGTGCGTCTGGAGGAACTCATCATCATCATGCTCGATCGCATTCTCGATCCCGCCACGCATCATTTCCTCATGTTCTTCGATGAGCAATGGAATCCGCGCTCGCGCACCATCTCCTTTGGCCACGACATCGAGGGCAGCTGGCTGCTGGTCGAGGCCGCGGAAGTTCTCGCGCGTCCCGATTTCCTGGCCCGGGCGCGCCAGACCGCGGTGGAGATGGCGCAGGCCGTCTATGAACAGGGCATCGACACGGACGGCGGCCTGATGTACGAAGCCGGACCCGAGGGGCTTCTCGATACGGACAAGCATTGGTGGCCGCAGGCCGAAGCCGTGGTCGGTTTCCTGAATGCTTACGGGATTTCCGGACAACCGCACTTCCTCGAGGCCGCGGAACGAAGCTGGAGCTTCATCGAGAAGTTCATCGTCGATCGCCGCCATGGAGAGTGGTTCTGGCTGGTGCGGCGAGACGGCACGCCGGGCACGGGCTTCGACAAAGTCGGCCCCTGGAAATGTCCCTACCACAACAGCCGCGCCTGCTTTGAAGTGATGGAACGGCTCGACACGCGGCGCCAGCCCTCACTCGAGAGCGCCGATGGGGCTAACCCTGGAACCGGTTGAACAACTCCGGTCTTGAAAGGGCACGACCAAAGTTAGCCGTGCCGTGAAAGACGCGTAGCCGCCGGGGCTTTAGCCCCTGAGCGACGCATTTCGATCGGCTCCAAGGATTTATGCAACCAGTTCTAGTAATTAAATTGAACCGGAGAACCGAGATGAATCAGACGACATTTCAAAAGAAGGTGAACGGCCTCGTGAGGGAGCAGGAGCGGCTTCTGGCTCGCCGCAGCTCCAAGGCGCCCGGCAGCAACGGAATCTTCGATCGCTACAAGAACCCGGTACTCACCGCCGCGCACGCGCCCGTCCTGTGGCGCTACGACCTGAACCAGAAGACCAATCCCTTTCTCCTCGAGCGCATGGGCATCGACGCCGTCTTCAACGCCGGCGCCATCTTCCACGAAGGCCGGTTCTTGGTGGCCGCGCGCGTCGAGGGCGTGGATCGAAAATCGTTCTTCGCCATCGCCGAGAGCCCCAGCGGCATCGATCGCTTCCGCTTCTGGGATTACCCCATCCTCATGCCCCAGACCGCCGAGCCCGACACCAACGTCTACGATATGCGCCTGGTGAAACACGAAGACGGCTGGATCTACGGCCTATTCTGCACCGAACGCAAGGACCCCAAGGCGCCCGCGTGGGACACCTCGTCGGCGGTGGCGCAATGCGGCATCGTCCGCACCCGGGATTTGAAGTCGTGGGAGCGGCTGGCCGACCTCAAGTCCCGCTCGCCCCAACAGCGCAACGTCGTGCTGCATCCCGAATTCGTGGATGGCAAGTACGCCTTCTACACGCGGCCGCAGGACGAGTTCATTCAGGCGGGCAAGGGCGGAGGCATTGGCTGGGGCCTTGCCTCAAAGATAGAGAAGGCCGTCATCGATCGCGAGATCATCATCGACAACCGCGAGTACCACACCATTCAGGAGGTCAAGAACGGCCTCGGCCCCGCGCCCATCCGGACGCCGCAGGGCTGGCTGCATCTTGCCCACGGCGTGCGCAACACGGCGGCCGGCCTGCGCTATGTGCTGTATCTCTTCCTCGCCGACCTGGAGCGTCCGTGGATCGTCACCCACAAGCCGGCCGGCTATTTTCTCGCGCCGGAGGGCATCGAGCGCGTGGGCGACGTCTCCAATGTGGTCTTCAGTAACGGCTGGATCGCGCGCCCGAATGGCGAGGTCTTCCTCTACTACGCCTCGTCGGACACGCGGCTTCACGTGGCCACCAGCACGGTTCCGCGGCTGCTGGACTACGTGCTGAACACGCCCGCCGATCCGCTCCTCAGTCATCGCTGCATCGAACAGCGCACGGAGCTCATCGCGGCGAACCTTGCCGTGCTGAAAGCGGCCGCGCCAAGCCGCAGTGCAAAAAAGCGGGCAGCCAAATCCGCCCGGCCGAAGAATCGTCGTGAAGAGTCTTAATCAAACGTTTAATTAAATGACAGGCCGGCCTTTCCACAGCAGCCGGCCTATCCCCGATAATGGAATAAATCTTGCGAATGAGCCTCCAGGCCGCACTTTGCCCCGATGGATCGAGGACGAGTCATGACGGAATTTGCCAATAAGGATCTGCTGCAACAGTTTGCCAGCGACAACTACGCGGGAATCTGTCCCGAGGCTTGGGCTGCGATGGAGGCCGCCAACCGCGGGCACGCCACGTCGTATGGCGACGACCCGTGGACGGCGCGGGCTGCCGATGCCTTTCGCAGCCTGTTTGAGACGGATTGCGAGGTGTACTTCGTCTTCAACGGCACCGCGGCCAACTCGCTGGCGCTGGCCTCGCTCTGCCAGTCGTATCACAGCGTCATCTGCTCGGACCAGTCGCACGTGGAGACGGACGAGTGCGGCGCGCCCGAATTCTTTTCGAACGGCTCCAAGTTGCTGGCGGCCGCGAGCGCCGACGGCAAGCTGACGCCCGCGGCCATTCACGAACTGGCCACTCGGCGTCACGACATTCACTATCCCAAGCCGCGCGCGGTCACGATTACGCAATCCACCGAGACGGGCCGCGTGTACACGCTCAAGGAAGTGATTGCGATTGCCGGGGAGTGCCGCGCGCTCGGTCTTTCGCTGCACATGGACGGTGCGCGTTTTTCGAACGCTGCGGCGAGCCTGCGCTCGTCGCCGGCGGAGCTGACGTGGAAGAGCGGCGTGGACGTGCTTTGCTTCGGCGGGGCTAAAAACGGCATGGCGGTGGGAGAAGCGGTGCTGTTCTTCGATCGCGCCCTGGCTGCGGATTTCGATTACCGGTGCAAGCAGGCGGGGCAACTGGCGTCGAAGATGCGGTTTTTGTCGGCGCCGTGGGTGGGAATGCTCGAAAGCGGCGCGTGGCTGCGCAACGCCGAGCACGCCAACCGCTGCGCCCAGCAGTTTGCCCTGCTCATCGACGCCATCCCCGGCATCAAGCTGGCGCAGCCCGTGGAGGCCAACGCCGTGTTCGTCGAGGCTTCGGAGGAGATCCTCGACGCGCTCAGGAAGCGCGGCTGGAACTTCTACACCTTCATCGGCGGCGCGGCGCGTTTCATGTTCGCGTGGGACAGCGATCCGCGGCGCATGGAAGTCTTGAGCCGCGATCTGTTCGAGTGCGCAACGGCGGCAAAGGGAGTCTGATGCGTTATCCCACCCCTCCGGCAGAGAGCGCCGGAAGGATGGGGCACGGGGCTTGCTCTGAATCAGGTTCTGAAGTAGCGCCGGTCTCCAGACCGGCTGTCGTGCGGGCGTCCTCGCCCGCACTGTCCAATTCGACTCGACCTGAGATCGCCCGGTGAATGCCGCAGGCTGAAGTTGCGGGTGTCCCTCCTTCCGGCATTTCCTGGCGGAAGAGGGCAAGAGCACGCTGGCGGCGTGGACGCCGCCAGTACAGCCGGTCTGGAGACCGGCGCTACAAATTCTTCTTATTGCTGCACGGTTTCCCACTGGCCTGAATTCGCGGAGCGGAAGATAGCCTCAATGACGGCCATATTTCCGATCGAGTCCTCCAGCGGAACCGGAACTTCGGCGTCCGCGAAGACCGCGCGGGCGAATGCGTCGCCCTGCAAAGTGTACTGATCGGCCGTGGCAAAGCTCTCCGCAACAATATCGTCGAATTTGAGGTCGCCGGTGGAGGCGATCAGGATGCGCGAGGGGAGATCGTTCAGCGGGCTGAAGGGAATCTCAAGCTCGATGCGGCCGCGCGTGCCCAGAAGTTGCACCCGCTGGAAGGGAATCAGTTGCGTGCTGCAGGTGAGGATGGCCTGGCCCGAGGGAAAGTCCAGAATGGCCGAAGCCAGGCGGTCGGTGCCCATAGCAGGGTCGCGATCGACGAGCGCCACCACGCGCCGCGGCTCTTGATTGAATGCGAAGCGCGAGGCCTGAATGCAGTAGCAGCCGATGTCGTAGACGCCGCCGCCGCCCGACTCCACGTGATTGCGAATGTCGGCGGGGTTGACGTTGAAATAACTGAAATGCGCATTCACGGCACGCAGCTCGCCGATGCGGCCTTCCGCGAGCAGCTCGCGCACGCGCAGCCACTGCGGGGCGCTGCGAATCATGAAGGCCTCGCAGATTTTGACCCCGGTGCGGGCGCGCACTTCAAGCAGGATTTTGGCTTCGGCCACCGTCATGCTGAGCGGTTTCTCGCACAGCACATGTTTGCCGGCCTCGGCGGCCTTCGCCGTCCACGGAACGTGCAGTTGATTGGGCAGCGGATTGTAGATGGCGTCGATGTTGGGGTCGGCGAGCAGCTCTTCATACGAACCGTAGGCCGTGGGAATACCAAGTTGAGCAGCCGCGTCGCGAGCCTTTCCCAGATCGCGGGAGGCAATGGCGGTGACCGAAGTCAGCTCGCCCTTTTGCATGGCGGGAATGACATTCTTGAGGCCGATGTTGGCGGTCGAGAGCACGCCGAAACGCAGCTTTTTGGACATACGTGCATGATACAGCCGCGCGCGTGGGGCTCGCAGATCGGGCGCAGGGAAATCGCATCTACAAAGGAATCCGGAGAACGTTGCTTTGAAAGGGCACGGCTTCAGCCGTGCCCTTTCAAAACCCATCGCTTCCGATGGTCCACCTTCTTCGTGCGATTGCTCTGAGCCGCCGCCGTAGCCGCGCTCGTCTATTCCTCCGTTCGTCGCCGTCCAAGTTGGCAAGGGGAGCCGCGCGAACTAGAGTGAGGATGTGAACGGGCTTCTTGTCATCGATAAGCCGGACGGCATGACCAGCCACGACGTGGTCTACCGGCTGCGCAAAATCACGGGAGAGCGGTCGATCGGCCACCTGGGCACGCTCGACCCCATGGCCACCGGCGTGCTCCCGATGCTGATGGGCAAGTACACGCGGCTGGCGCAGTATTTTTCCGCCGCGGAAAAGAGTTATTCAGGATCGATCCGCTTCGGGTTTGCGACTGACACCTACGACGCCGACGGCGAGCCGGCCGGGCCGAATCGCTGGCCGGAAGTCTCCGCAGCCGTCACATTGGAGCGGGTGCGCGCCGCGGCCGCCCGGTTCCACGGCGAGATGGAGCAGATGCCGCCGCAATTTTCCGCCAAAAAGATCGGCGGCCAACAGGCCTACAAGCTGGCGCGCGAGGGCAAGCCGGTGGAGTTGAAGCCGGCGAAGATCCGCATTCTCGCGTTTGAGATTGTGGCCCTCGAAGGCCCCGAGGCCAGCTTCACCATCAGCGTCAGCTCCGGCGGATACGTGCGCTCCGTGGCGCACGAGCTGGGGCAGGACCTGGGCTGCGGCGCGCACCTCAGCCGGTTGCGGCGCACCCAAGCCGGCGCCTTCACGCTCGACGACGCGCACACATTGGAAGAGCTTGAGGCTCTGGCAGGCAACGCCGGTGCGGTCAACGCCGCGCTCGAGGCCGTCTGCCTGCATCCGCGCACGCTGCTGCCTGAAATGCCTTCCGTTACGGCCGATGCAACGGTGCTGGGCCGGTTGCGCAATGGCGCGCAGGCCAATCTGCCGGAGTTTTCTCAGGCGCCGCTGGTCAAGGTCTTCGCCGGGCCGCGCGAAATGGCCGGGATCGCCAAGCGTGTGGCGGGAACTTTGTTTCAGCCGGTGGTGGTGATGGGGTGACTCCAGATTTCAGGTGTCAGGTTTCAGGTGTCAAAGATCGGAGATCGGTGCCCAGTGATCGGTGGTCAGTTCCGACCCGCCTGCCGGGCAGTCGTCACACCTATTCCCGATCTTCAGCACCACAATTGCCGCCCACTTACCGCGGCGAGCTAGCAGCTAGAGGCTAGAAGCTGCTTTCTGACACGTGCCCCCTGAAACCTGACCCCTGTCGTAGACTGGTATTTCGCTGTATTCCCAAGGAGCAGACCCTCCATGTCCTATCCCGCGAACTATCGTTATTCCCGCGAGCACGAATGGATCCTGGTCGAAGGCAACACCGGCTCGATCGGCATTACGGACTACGCGCAGAACTCGCTGGGCGACATTGTCTACGTGGACGCGCCCAAGGTGGGCGATACGATGACCGCCAACGCCACGTTCGGGTCGGTCGAAAGCGTGAAGGCCGTCAGCGATCTTTTCTCGCCGGTGAGCGGCACCGTGATCGCCGTGAACGAAGAGCTGAAGACTGCGCCCGACAAGCTCAACGAAGATCCGCACGGCACATGGATCGTCAAGGTGGAGCTGGCCGATGCGGCCGAGCTTGCCAACCTGCTCGACGCGGCGGCGTACGAGACGCTCATTGCGGAAGAGACGGCGAGCTAGTTGTCAGTGGTCAGTGATCGGAGGATCGTGAATCGTGATTCGTGATTCGTGATTCGAAATCCGATCGACGCACCTTGGTCTCGCGCCAGGGTCCACGAGTCACGAATCACGAGCCACGAACCACGAGCACATCATGCGCTATCTTCCCAAATCGCCCGCTGAACGAAAAGAGATGCTCGCCGAGATCGGCGCAGCCTCCATCGACGATCTCTTTGCGAGCATTCCGGCCGAGTACCGGCTCGACCGCGACCTTGCCGTACCGCGCCAGCAGGCGGAGAGCGAGATCGTCCAGTACTTCCGCGCCGCGGGGGATAAAAACTCCACCGGCGTCGCGAGTTTCCTGGGCGCGGGCGCCTATCGCCACTACCGGCCCGTGATCATTGACTCTCTGGTGCAGCGCGGCGAGTTCCTCACCAGCTACACCCCCTACCAGGCCGAGCTCGCGCAGGGCACACTGCAGGCCATCTTCGAGTTCCAGACCATGATTGCCGAGTTGACCGGCATGGACGTGGCCAACGCCAGCATGTACGACGGCTCGACTGGCGCGGCGGAAGCGGTGATGATGGCGGTGCGGGTCACGGGCCGTCACAAAGCCGTAGTGGCATCGACTGTGCATCCCGAATACCGCGAGGTGCTGGCGACCTATGCGCGGCACCAGGGATTGCCGGCGGAGATCGTTGGCTACGACGACAAGAACGGGCGCATCGATCTTGCCGCGCTGGAGGCTGCGGTCTCCGCAGAAACCGCAGCCGTCCTTGTCCAGAGCCCGAACTTCTTCGGCGTGATTGAAGACATTCCGGCGATTGCCGAGATCGCGCACGCACGAGGCGCGTTGCTGGTTGTGTCGATTGCCGAGGCGGTCTCGCTCGGCATCGTGCGCCCGCCCCTCGAGGCCGACATTGTCGCCATGGAGGCGCAGTCCTTCGGCGTCGCGCTCAGCTACGGCGGTCCTTTCTGCGGCGTGATCGCGGCCAAGGAGCAATATTTGCGGCAGATGCCGGGCCGGCTGGCCGGGCAGACGGTCGACGCGGCAGGGAATCGTGGCTTTGTTTTGACCCTCGCCACGCGCGAGCAGCACATTCGCCGCGAGAAAGCGACCTCGAACATTTGCACCAATCAAGCATTGGTGGCGCTGATGGCGACGATCTTCATGGCCGTTTACGGCAAAGAGGGCATGAAGGAACTCGCCGAGCACAACCTGGCCAAGGCCGATTACGCGGCTAAAACGCTCGGCAGTTTGCCCGCCGCAAAGTTGCGCTTCGCAGGCGCCCCGCGCTTCCACGAGTTCGTGCTCGAGACCGACGAAGCGCCGGCAACGTGGAGCTTACGGCTCCTCGACAACAGGATTGTCGGCGGCATCGAGTTGAGCCGCTGGTATCCCGAACTCGCGAACTGCACGCTTTGGTGCGCGACGGAAGTGATCACGCGCGAGCAGATTGATGCGGCGGCGAGGGTGCTGGCCGCGCAGACGGTGGCGAAGTCGTGGAACGGCCTGGCTTTGTAACAGGGCACGACTTTAGTCGTGCCGATACGGCAAGGGAAAGGAGCGGGCTTTAGCCCCTGCCATGGCGCAACCCGGCAGAAATGCGTCCCCGTCAAGCATTCTGAGTCCCTCGCGTACGTTTTTTGTAACGACGGGAACAGGCATGGGACGCCGGCTCCTGCAATCGGAGCGCAATGCGGAGTTGCTCATTGATGTACTGCGTTCGCTTGTTGCGGAGCGCAAGTTTGAACTGCACGATTTTGTCATCATGCCCGATCATTTGCATCTGCTGTTGACCGTTTACGACGAGATGGCCATTGAGAAAGCGCTGCAATTGGTGAAGGGCAGGTTTTCGCATCGGTTGTCCCACGATTTCGGATACAAAGGCGAGGTATGGCAGCGAGGTTTTTCCGAGGTGCAGGTCATGAACCGGGAGAGCTTTGAAATCCATCGCGAATACATCGCTCAGAATCCGGTGAAGGCGGGAATAGCAGCTTGCGCGGACGAATATCCATTTTGTTTTCGGTATTTGGCGAAGAGGAAATCGGAAGCGAAGGTTGGCAGGGGCTAAAGCCCGGAAACATTGTAGTGGGCGTTTGCGGCACGACTAAAGTCGTGCCCTGTTACAAAGCTCCTTGCGAAGGGGAAAGCGGAAGCGAAAGTTGGCAGGGGCTAAAGCCCGGAGATGTTTTTGGCGGCCGTTTGCGGCACGACTAAAGTCGTGCCCTGTTACAAAGCTGGAGTCAGCAGTTGAATTTCGAGTGAGCAGTTGAGGTCCAAGAGGAATAACGAATGGCGATAAATTCGCAAACTCCCGGCCCGCGTACATTGGGCAAAGTCCGTCCGCATCCAACGCAGAACGAAGCGCTGCTCTTCGAGAAATCCTCGCCGGGCAAGCGGGCGTATAAACTGCCGCCGCTCGATGTGCCTCCTGTTGATCCCGCAGAGCTACTCCAAGACCAGTGCCGTACGCAGTACGCGGAGTTGCCCGAACTCTCCGAGATCGAATTGATCCGCCACTTCACGCGGCTGTCCACCTGGAATTACGCGATCGATCTCGGCATGTACCCGCTGGGCTCGTGCACCATGAAGTACAACCCGCGCGTGAATGAATTTGTCGCGCGCATCGAAGGGCTGGCCGAGGCGCATCCTTACCGGCCCGACGCGCTGGCGCAGGGGATTTTGGAGGTTTTGGACTTGCTGCAGCGGTGCCTGCTAGAAATCACCGGCATGGACGCGATCACGCTGCAACCGGCGGCCGGCGCGCACGGCGAGTTCACGGGAATCCTGCTCACGCGGGCGTGGCACGAGTCGCAGGGCAATCCGCGCAAGAAGGTTCTGATTCCCGACTCGGCGCACGGCACCAATCCGGCCACCGCTGCCCTGAGCGGCTACGCGGTCGAAAACGTTAAGTCGGGTGTTCACGGCGGCATCGATCTCGAAGTGCTGGCCAGCCGTGTGGACGAAGACACCGCGGCGTTGATGCTCACCAATCCTTCGACGCTGGGCGTCTTCGAGAGCGAGATTCATAAGATCGCCGATATTCTGCACGCCAAGGGCGCATTGCTCTACATGGACGGCGCCAACATGAACGCGCTGGTGGGCAAGGTGCGCCCCGGCGATTTCGGCGTGGACGTGATGCACCTGAACCTGCACAAGACCTTTTCCACGCCGCACGGCGGCGGAGGGCCCGGCTCGGGGCCGGTGGCTTGCAAGAAGTTCCTCGAGCCGTTTCTGCCTATCCCGGTTCTCGTCCGAGACGAGAACGGCCCGAAGGGCTGCCCCGACGCAGAGGATTGGGAAGACACCAACGCCGAGCCGACAGCCGATGGCTGCCCACCGCTGTTTCGCGCACCCATGCTCAAGCCGGATGGCGAGCGTGTCGGCGACACAGAACCCTTGCCGCTGCACCCGCAGGGCGGCAGGCTGCATTGGGAGTACGACCGGCCGCAGTCGATTGGGCGGGTGCGCGCATTCTACGGCAACACGGGCATGTTCATCCGCGCGCTGGCCTACATTCTCGCCAACGGCCCGGACGGCCTGCGCCAGACCACCGAAGACGCGGTCCTTAACGCCAACTACATCCGCAAAAAGCTCGAAGACCTCTACGAACTGCCGTACAAAACAGCTTCGATGCACGAAGTGGTCTTCAGCGACAAGCGGCAGCGGGCGAAGGGGCCCACAACCGGCGACATCGCCAAGCGGCTCATCGATTACGGCTTCCATCCCTACACCGTCAGCTTCCCACTCATCGTGCACGGCGCGTTGATGATCGAGCCCACGGAGAGCGAGTCGCGCGAGGAACTGGATCTGTTCATCGATGCCATGCGCGCGATCGCCCGCGAGGCCGCAGAGAATCCGGAACTCGTGAAGACCGCGCCGCACTCCACGCGCGTTTCGCGCCTGGACGAAGTGCAGGCGGCGCGCAAGCCGATTCTGCGGTGGCGACCGCAACCATAGCGCCCCCGCGCTTCACTCATTCACTTCTTCACTCAATTCACTTCTTCACCCGCCCTCTTGTTCCCTTGTTCCCTTGGTCCCTGCTTCACGTACCAAACCCGCCATTTCGCGCACAGAACGAAGTCACCTACACTCGTTGTGGTATGGCCAGCACGCTTTCATCGCCGGGCTCAAACTATCGCGGACGGCTGGCGCCTTCGCCTACGGGCTACCTGCATGTGGGGCACGCGCGCACCTTCTGGACGGCGTTCGAGCGGGCGCGCGAGGCCGGCGGCACGCTGGTGATGCGCATGGAGGATCTCGACGCCGAGCGCAGCCGCGCGAACTTTGCCGAAGCGGCGATGGAAGATCTGCGCTGGCTGGGAATCCGCTGGCAGGAGGGTCCGGACAAAGGCGGTCCCTGCGCGCCTTACGTGCAGAGCAAGCGCCGCGCCTTGTATCTGGCGGCGTGGCGCAAGCTGCTCGAGGGCGGCTGGCTGTTTGAATGCCGCTGCTCGCGCAAGGACATCGAATCCGCGTTGGCCGCGCCGCATGAGCGCCTCGAAACCGGCACGCGAGGCAGCGATCTCGACATTCTCGACGACGAACCCATTTATCCAGGTACCTGCCGGCCAGGTACTTGCGGGCCCGGCGCCCGCCGCCAGCCGACGGGCCACGCGCCGCACCAGCCGGGCCGGACGCCGATGGATATCGAAAAGCCCGACGGAGCCCATTGGCGCTTTCACGTGCCCGACGGAGAGAAGATCGAGTTTGTCGATCGCAACCTGGGGCCGCAGCGCTTTGTCGCGGGCAAAGACTTTGGCGACTTTGTGGTGTGGCGGCGCGAGGGCGGCCCCAGCTACCAACTGGCCTGCGTGGTCGACGATGCGGCCATGCGCATCACGGAAGTGGTGCGCGGCGCCGACCTGCTCAAGTCCACTGCACGCCAGATCCTGCTCAACCGTGCGCTGGGATTCGAGATTCCCGCGTGGTATCACTGCCGGCTGGTGGTCGATCATAACGGACGCCGCCTGGCCAAGCGCCACGACGCCCTAAGCCTGCGCGCCCTGCGCCAGCGCGGACTTACGCCCATGAAGATTCTGGGGGCGGAGCTGCCGGTGGAAGTCTGAAAAGGCTCCATCCGCAGGCGAGCTTCAAGAGCTGCGTCCCGTGGGCGCGATGCTATACCATCGTTGACGACAGCAATTCACTTCTGGCGCGTCGATTGCATCAGGGCCGCGCCGGATCTGGCTTGCCATCGAAGAGGAGCCGAACGACCACTTGAACCCGTTTCGCAGCGCCCCCAATCTGCTTACGCTCATCCGCATCTGCCTTGCGCCCTTCCTGGTGGCGGCAATCCTTGAAGGCCACTTCCTGCTGAGCTTCTGGCTGTTTATCGCAGCGGGACTCACCGACGCGCTGGACGGCGCGCTGGCGCGCTGGCTCAAGCAGCGATCGACGTTTGGCGCATATCTCGATCCGGTTGCCGACAAGCTGCTGCTGAGCACCCTGTTTCTGGTCCTGCTGTACAAAGGGTTGATGCCGACGACCGTGACGGTGTTGGTGTTCGGCCGGGACGTAGGCATCCTGCTGGTCTCGGCGCTGCTCTACGCCGCTGTAGGCCGGCGCGAGTTCAATCCCAGCATCTGGGGCAAGGCCAACACTCTGGCCCAGATCGCCGCGGTCGCGGCGGTGCTGCTGCGCCAGGTCACGCCGGAATGGCACTGGGTTGCGGTCTTCCGCGCCGTGGCGCTGGACGCCACCATTGCGCTCACCGTCATCTCAGGATTGCACTATGCGTGGACCGTCTCGCGCCGCGGCGGGGCTACAGCGGTCAACGGCGCCAACGGCAAATAGCTCGCCAGCCTAGCTCCGCTAACCCCGCTAGCCGCTAGCTCCGCTTATTTCTACGAATCGTCCTTAAGATCCTCGGTACCAACCGTTTCTTCAATTTCCATATCGCGAAACTCTTCGGAATCGAAGATTTCGCCACACTCCAGGCACTCGACAAACTCGCTGTCTTCGTGCCGGGAAACGATCCGAACCTTGGGATGTCTGCAGGCGGTTGCCATCGCTCTTGGGGGTTGCTGCATCCTCACCGTTCCCGCTTGAATGCGCCTATCCGGTTGAGTGCAGTTCGCCGCTCCTCGCCATGGCGGGGAGGGCCAACATTCGCCCCGGCGCTCAAGGCCCTTTCCTGGAGTCGCGGGCTTCAGGGGCGCCGGCTTGGGGGCACAGCCAATTTGGGAATGCGAAAGATGCTCTTTCCGCCAGATTGTAGCTTTCTTTTGAGCGATTGCAAACCCATTTTTGATGAAACCTGCGGCCGGAACTCCGGATTTTCCCCCGGCGGGACCGTGCAGCCGCGCGCTTGAAAGGTAAACCAAAGCGGACGTATACTAAACACGGACCGTTCCAGTCGCATATTCAATGCTCAAGCTCACCAAGAAAGCGGATTACGGGCTGATGGCGCTCAAGTATCTGGCCGAGCACCCGGAAACCCCTGCGTTGAGCGCCAAGGACGTGGCCGATGCGTATGGGATTCCTGCGCAACTGCTGGCCAAGATCCTGCAGCGGCTGACCAAGACGGGTCTGCTGCGCTCCCACGCGGGCATGAACGGCGGCTACGTGCTGGCACGTGATCCCCGTCAGATCTCCGCCTTCGAAGTGATCCACGCCATCGACGGACCCCTGTTCATCACCTCCTGCATCAAGGGGGCGAAGTCGTGCGATCTGACGACGAATTGCACCATCAAGGAGCCGCTGGAGCGCGTGAACGAGACCATCATCGGAGTGCTCAAGAGCATCAGCATTCACGATTTGGCGGAGCGGGAGCAGGCCGCCGCCAAAGCGCGCCAAGGGCAGGCGCTGGTGACATTGACGGGATGAAGCGGCGTTAGCGCGGTTAGCGGAGCTAGCGGAGTTAGGAAATTCCGCGGCTCAGCTAACTCCGCTAACACCGCTAGCTCCGCTAACTACGCTGTTGAGGATGGAGACGAAGATGAGCACGGGGTCAAGTCAAGTGGAGGCGCCGGCGGGCGTGCACCTGCCCATCTACATGGATAACCAGGCCACCACGCCCCTTGACCCCAGGGTGCTGGAGGCGATGATGCCCTACCTGACCGCGAAGTTCGGCAACGCGGCCAGCCGCAACCACTCCTTTGGCTGGGAGGCCGAGCAGGCCGTGGACGCGGCCCGCGAGCAAGTAGCCCGGCTGATCGGCGCAACGGCGAAGGAGATCATCTTCACCTCCGGCGCCACCGAGAGCGACAACCTGGCCATCAAGGGCATCGCGGAGATGTACCGCGAGCGCGGCAATCAAATCGTTACCCAGGTCACCGAGCACAAAGCAGTGCTCGATACCTGCAAACGCCAGGAGAAGCGCGGATATCGCGTGACCTATCTGCCGGTGAAGGCCGACGGCAGGATCGATCTCGAAGACTTGAAGCGGGCCATCGACGACAAGACGATTCTTGTCACGATTATGGCGGCCAACAACGAGATCGGAGTCCTGCAACCCATCCGCGAGATCGGCAAGCTTTGCCACGAGCGGGGTGTGCTCTTCCACACGGACGCGGTGCAGGCCGTGGGCAAGGTTCCGTTCCACGTGATCGACGATTACGTGGATGTGGCCTCGATCTCCGCGCACAAAATTTACGGGCCCAAGGGCGTGGGCGCGCTTTATGTGCGCCGCCGCAACCCCCGCGTGCAGATCGCCGCCGAGATCGACGGCGGCGGACACGAGCGCGGCATGAGAAGCGGCACGCTGAACGTTCCCGGCATCGTGGGCCTGGGCAAGGCGTGCGAGCTGGCTCAAGAGGAACTGCTCCAAGAGGGCCGCCGCCTGCAAGCCATGCGCGACCGGCTCAAGGCGAAGCTCGAAGCCGAGCTCGACTACGTGCACGTGAACGGGTCGATGGAGCACCGGATCCCCGGCAACCTGAACATGAGTTTTGTCTATGTCGAGGGCGAGTCGCTGCTGATGGGCATCAACGACGTAGCGGTTTCCAGCGGTTCGGCATGCACTTCGGCCACGCTCGAGCCCTCCTATGTACTGAAGGCTTTGGGATTGGGCGACGATGTAGCTCATAGCAGCATTCGTTTCGGCCTGGGACGCTTCAATACCGAGGCCGAAGTGGACTACGTGGCCAACAAAGTAATCCAGGTGGTGCGCCACCTGCGCGAGCTGTCGCCGCTCTACGAGATGGTCAAGGAAGGCATCGATATCACCAAGGTGGAGTGGCAGGCGCACTAAAGACAGGGGCCAGAGATCAGGTGTCAGGTTTCAGGGCCGGCCCATTGATGACTGACACCTGACACCTGAAACCTGGAACGGAGTTCCAATGGCATACAGCGACCAAGTAATCGATCACTACAACCACCCGCGGAATGTGGGCACGCTCGACAAGAATGCCGCCGAGGTGGGCACGGGCCTGGTGGGCGCGCCAGAGTGCGGCGACGTAATGCGCCTGCAGATTCGCGTGAACCCCGAGACCCAGGTGATCGAAGAGGCCAAGTTCAAGACCTTCGGCTGCGGCTCGGCCATCGCCAGCTCGTCGCTGGCCACGGAGTGGATCAAAGGCCGCACCGTGGACGACGCGATGAGCATCAAAAACACAGACATCGTGAAAGAACTGTCGCTGCCGCCGGTGAAGATTCACTGTTCGGTGCTGGCCGAGGATGCGATTCGTGCCGCCATCGGCGACTGGAAGAAGAAAAATCCGCCGCGGCGGATCGCGGAGCTGCCTCCGCAGGAACCGGCGAAGTAAATTCGCCCGAACGGCGGCAAAAGGACAGCAATCATGGCTGACATCGTCACACTCGAATCGAAGTCCTCGCAGGACGCTGCCGGAGCCGAGCCGCAACCGGCCGCTCCCCACGCGCCTGCACACGGCGTGCAGGTCACTCCGAAGGCCGTCAACCGCATTCGCGCGGTCCTGGCCAAGGAAGGCATCGCGGCGGAGGAGGGCGGCCTGCGTCTGGGCGTAAAAGGCGGCGGCTGCTCGGGGCTCTCCTACTCCATTGGCTTTGACACGCATCCCCGCGAACGCGACCGCATCTTCACTTTTGACGATGTGCGCGTCTTCATCGATCCCAAGAGCTTCGTCTACCTGAACGGCATGACGCTCGACTACGAAGAGACGCTGATGCGCCAGGGATTCAACTTCATCAACCCCAGCTCCGCGCGTTCCTGCGGCTGCGGAACATCGTTTTCTGTGTAGTCTCCCACCGGCGTTGCCGACCCGCGATGGATGAAACGGGCTGGTTGACGCCAACTTGCCAACGCCGCGAACGCGGCGCCAACCCGCCAGTTTGCCAAATCGTTCGTTTTGCTGAACTCGCGTTTTAATTCTTATCGGATTGAACACGCGTAAAGGCCGTTTCATGCTGAAAGTCCTCGAGAATGCGGTCCCGGTTGCCTGCTGGTCCTGTTCCGTTGCCCACAACGAATCCACGCTGTTTTGTCCCGATTGCAGCAAGATTCAGCCGCCTACCGTCGGCGATTATTTTTCTGTTTTCGGACTCAAGCCGCGGCTGAACCTCGATCTGGCCGCTCTGGAGCAGGAGTTTCATCGCCTCAGCCGCCGGCTGCATCCCGATCGCTTTGCCCGCGCCAGCGAAAGCGAAAAACAGTGGAGCCTTGCGGATACGGCGCTGCTGAACGACGCCTATCGCACCCTCAAGGACCCACTGCGCCGCACCGAGTACCTGCTCAAACTTGCGGGCGCGGTTGGCGGCGATACGGTTCTAGTCCAAAACCAGGAAAAAATCCAAAACCTGGGAAACACGTCGCGCGTGCCCGCCGACCTGCTGGAAGAAGTCTTCGATCTGAACATGAAGCTTGAAGAGATGCGCAGGTCGAAGAAGATGGACCAGGAAGATCCGGAGCTGAAGAAAAGTTTGTGCAAGGCTGGGGAAAAACTCGCGAGCAAGCTGGACACGGTGGACCGCGATCTGCGCGCCCAGTGGACGATTTGGGACTTGGGCGATGTGGCCGCGCGCCCGCCCGCGCAGCGCGCCATGGTGGCGCTGCTCGACCGCAGGCGCTTCTTGAGCAACCTGGTCCGCGATGTGAACGAAATCCTGGGAGACTGAACAGCAGAGATGGCGGAAGGACACGTAGTCGGCATCGACCTGGGGACCACGAACTCCCTCGTTGCTTACATGGAGGGCGACAAGCCCGTGGTGATTCCCGGCGTCGACGGCTCGAGCCTTGTGCCGTCGGTGGTTGCGCTCGATCCCATGCCCGCGGGCGGCGGCCGGCCCACGGTCACGGTGGGCAACAGCGCGCGCAAGGCGCTCATTGAGACGCCGGAGCGCGTCATCTACTCCGTCAAGCGCCTGATGGGCCGGGGACTCGAAGAGGTCCGGACGGAGCTGAAGTTTTTCCCCTTCCGTCTTGCCGGCGACATCGAAGCGGGTGAGGTTCCGCGCATTCAGTTGGGCGAGATGCGCTTTACGCCGCCCGAGATTTCGGCCTACGTTCTGCGCCAGCTCAAGCGCAACGCCGAGCGCTTCTTCGGCGCGCCCGTGACGCAAGCGGTCATCACCGTGCCGGCTTATTTCAACGATGCGCAACGCCAGGCCACCAAAGACGCGGGGCGCATGGCGGGCCTGGATGTCTTGCGGTTGGTGAACGAACCCACCGCGGCGGCGCTGGCCTACGGACTCGATCGCGCCAAGGAAGGCACCATCGCGGTTTACGACCTCGGCGGCGGCACCTTCGACATCTCCATCCTCAAGCTGCGCGACGGCATCTTCGAAGTGCAATCGACCAACGGCGACACGCATCTGGGCGGCGACGATATCGACAATCTTCTGCTCACCATCGCGCTCGACGAGATTTTTGGCGAGCACGGTGTGGACCTGCGCGCGCATCCCGGCGCGGTGCAGGCCCTGCGCAAGGCCGCCATCGACGCCAAGATCCGGCTTTCTACTGAAGCTGCCGCGCACTTCGACATCGAACTGCCCAACGGCGACCGCTATCGGCGCGAGATTCCGCGCGCGGTCTTCGAACTGCTGATCGAGCCGGTGCTCAAGCGCACCGCCGCGCCCTGCAAGCAGGCCATGGCCGATGCCGGCCTTTCGCCGGAACAAATCGACGAAGTGGTCCTGGTGGGCGGCTCCACGCGCATTCCCGCCGTGCGGGCGCTGGTTGACGATCTTTTCCACCTGAGCGCGCGCGGAAAAAGGCCGCACACCGATCTGAATCCCGATGAAGTGGTCGCGCTGGGCGCGGCGGTGCAGGCGGGGATTCTCGCAGGCGCCTCAAAAACCACCGACGACATGCTTCTGCTCGATGTGACGCCGCTTTCGCTCGGCATTGAGGCGCTGGGTGGAACGGTGGCGCGCATTATTCAGCGCAACTCTACGATTCCCGCCTCGGCCACTGAGCACTTTACCACCGGCGTCGACGGGCAGACCAACGTTGCCATTCATGTTTTGCAAGGCGAGCGCGAGCTGGCCGCGGATTGCCGTTCGCTGGCGCGTTTCGACCTCAAAGGCATTCCGCCCATGGCCGCAGGCCTGCCGCGCATCGAGGTGCGTTTCCTCATCGATGCTGACGGAATTCTGCACGTCTCCGCGCGCGAACAGCGCAGCGGAAAAGCCGCGGAGATTGAAGTGAAACCGACCTACGGTCTGACCGACGAGCAGGTCGAGAACATGATTCTCGATTCCTTCGACCATGCCGAGGAGGATTTCTCCAAGCGCCTGCTCATCGAAGCGCGCAACGAAGCGGACACGATTCTTGCCGCCGTGGCGCGGGCCCCGCAGAATCCCGCGTGGAACGAGTTGAGCGCCGAGGAACAGGCGGCCATCGCCGCGGCGTGCGACCGGCTGGCTCTGGTCAAGCAGACGAGCGATCTCGCCGCGATCGGCCAGGCCGTCGTGGCGCTCGACCAGGCCACGCGCCGCTTTGCCGAGCTGATGATGGATGCGGCCGTTTCGAGCGCCATTCGCGGCAAGACCATGAACGAGGCCGGCGAAGAGTTGAAGCAAGCAGTCACCGCGCCGCATGATTTCGCTCCGGCGGAGTTTAAGTGAAAGCGGAGCTAGCGGGGTTAGCGGAGCTAGCGGTGCTAGTCAGAGAGAGTTTAGCGACGGAGCGTTGCGTTTGCCGACTGCAGCGAGGTGATTGCGTAAGAAGTCTTGTATCAGGGCACGACTTTAGTCGTGCCGCAAATGCCGCAGAATACGCGTGGGCTTTAGCCCCTGCGGGAGACACGGGAAGGTGCGAAGAGAAATAGGCGACGATATGAACGAGGCAATTCAAAAAGAAATTCCCCCCGGCAAGCTGGTCCGCGTTACGTTTCTGCCGGAGGGGCGCACGGTGGAGTTCGAATTCGGCGCCATGCCCTGGGATCGCCACGGCAAGCCTATGTCGTTTCTCGATGTCGCGGAGAACTTCGGCATCTTGCTCGATCACGCATGCGGCGGGTCATGCGCCTGCACCACCTGTCACCTGTGGATCAAGGAGGGCGCGGAGGGTTTGAGCGACGCGGAAGACGACGAGCTCGATAAGCTCGACATGGCCGCCGACCAGCAGTTGAATTCGCGTCTCGGCTGTCAGGCCGTCATCACGCGGCCCGGAAATTACGTCGTTGAAATCCCCAGTTGGAACCGCAACTACGTCTCTGAAGGCAAGCCGTTGGCGCTCGCCGAGCCCAAGTGAGGAGCGACTCCCATGCCGCGCGAAATCCATTGGACCGACGCCGAAGAGATCGGCATTCAGTTGGCGGAGAAGTTTCCCGGCGTCGATCCGCTCACGGTGCGCTTCACCGATCTGCATCGCTACGTGACGGAGCTCGAAGGCTTCGCCGACGACCCGGCGAGGTCGAACGAGCCGTGCCTGGAAGCAATTCAGATGGCGTGGCACGACGAGTTCCAGGAAGCGCAGAAATGACGCGCAGAAATGACGCGCAGAAATGATGCGTTGGATCAGAGCGCACAACTCACCCAGCCGCTTATGTAGCTCGCATGGGGCAACGCCTCGGCAAGGAACGTTCGACGCTATTCCCTGTTCCCTATTCCCTATTCCCAGTTCTTAACGCCTGCTCAATTCCCGCTTCCGCCAGCGGCGTCATCGCTGCGAAACCGGCAGGCAGCGGGTGCACGCCGTCCTTGCTCAGCGTTGCGGGCAGCCCTCCGCGGTCGTCCTTCATTGCGGAGTAATAGTCGACATAAACGTAGCCCTTCTGCGCCGCGAAGTTCTTGAGCCACGCATTCACCTGCGCGATCTTCGGTGCGGGCTCGTGGCCCGGAGCCCACCAGTAATTGAGGGTCGGGAGCACCGAGCAAAGCACGACACGAATTCCATTCGCCGTAGCCAGCTCGGCCATCGAGGCCAGGTTGCCTTCCGTCTGCTCCAGCGTCATCGGCCCCGTGTTGCCGGCAATGTCGTTGGTCCCGGCGAGAATCACAACCACCTTCGGCTCGAGATCGATCACGTCCTGGCGGAAACGCACCAGCATCTGCGGCGTGGTCTGGCCGCTGATGCCGCGGTTCACATAAGGCTTGCCGGGAAATGCCTCGTCCAGCTTCCAGCCCTCAGTAATTGAGTCGCCCATGAAGACCACGCGGTCCTCGCCCGGTTTCGGGGCTCCCAGCATCGCATCGGCCTCCTTGAATTGCGCCAGTCCGCCAAAGTCCACCATCAGTTGCCGGTCGTGCTCCACCCAATACGGATCGTTGGGATGCCCCGAGGGCAAGGTCTGCGGCGCCGGAGCGGTTGACGCAGCGGGAGCCGTTTGCGCGGCCGGAGCCGTGGCTGCGGGTTGAGAGGCGGACTGTTGGGCTTCGAGTGAAGTCGCGGCCAAAAGCCCCGCCAGCATTGAGGCGATCCACACGGTTTTGCGAAGATTCTTCCGATCCACCTCGGGTCTCCATTCTGAACGAAGTTGGATAGCGGCAATTTGCCGCATCCCCACGCGCTACGATTGTAGGCAATCGTGCCTTGGGCGAGCTACCCGGCGCGCCGCGAAGTCGATTTGGCAGGCCCCGCGATAAAATTCAATCATGCCTACCGCAGCAATCCCTCCTGACGTTTTGGCGAAATACGAGCCCGTGATTGGCCTCGAAGTGCATGTGCAACTGCTCACGGCGACCAAGGCGTTTTGCAGTTGCGCCAACCGCTTTGGCGCGGACCCGAATACGAATATCTGCCCGGTTTGCCTGGGGCTGCCGGGAGCGTTGCCGGTCACCAACGAGAAGGCCGTCGAGTTTGCCACACTGGCTTCGCTGGCGCTCAACTGCCAGGTCCGCGAGCGGTCGATCTTTGCGCGCAAGAATTATTTTTATCCCGACCTTCCCAAGGGCTACCAGATTTCGCAGTTCGACAAGCCGCTGGCCGAGCACGGCTGGATCGAAGTTCCCACAGCGGACGGGGGAAAGAAACGCATCGGCATCACGCGCCTGCACATGGAAGAGGACGCGGGCAAGAGCCTGCACGATGGCTTCTCGGACTCCGCCACGCGCACCTACCTCGACCTGAACCGTTGCGGCACGCCGCTGGCCGAGATCGTGAGCGAGCCCGACATCCGCACGTCCGACGAGGCCTTCGAGTACCTCACGCGGCTCAAAGAGATTCTGCTTTATGCGGGCGTCTCCGATTGCAACATGGAGGAGGGTTCGCTGCGCTGCGACGCCAATGTGAGCGTCCGGCCGAGGGGCCGGGAAGAACTCGGCACCAAAGTCGAAGTGAAAAACGTCAACAGCTTCAAGTTCGTCCGCGCGGCGCTCGAGTACGAGATCGAGCGCCAGATCGAAGTCATCGAATCCGGCGGGCGCATCATGCAGGAGACGCGGCTCTGGAACGCGAACGAGGGACGCACCTACTCCATGCGCTCCAAGGAGCAGTCGCACGATTACCGGTATTTTCCCGAGCCCGATCTGCCACCACTGATCGTTTCAGTGGAGTTCTTGTCCGAGGCCAGGAAGAAACTCCCGGAACTGCCGGAGGCGCGGCGCGCGCGCATGATTGCGGAGTACGAGTTGTCGGTGCAGGACGCGCACACGCTCACCGCTGCGCGCGAATTTGCCGACCGTTTTGAGGCCGCGGCGAAGACTGCACGCAATCCCCGCCGCGTGGCCAACGTGTTGCTGAGCGAAGTCGGCGGACGGCTAAAGGCACTCGGCCTGGAGCAGGAGCAGTCGCCGGTTTCGATGGCGGGCATTGTGCTCGCCGCCGATCTGCTCGACGAAGGCAAGATCAGCTCCAAGCAGATGAAGCAGCTCTTCGATGTGTGTTTCGAGAAGGGCGAGGACTTCGGGCCCGTCTACGAGCGCGAGAAGCCGCAGCAGATTACCGACGCAGCGGCGATTGAAACGCTGATCGACGAAGTCATTGCGGCCAATCCCAAGCAGGTGGAGCAGTATCGCGCGGGAAAGAAGACCATGGCGGGATTCTTTGTCGGCCAGGTGATGCGGGCGTCCAAGGGCCAGGCCAATCCGGCGCTCCTGAATGAATTGGTGTCGAAGAAGCTGGAGGGGTAAAGCCGTAGCGCCGGTCCCCAGACCGGCTGTCGTGCGGGCGTCCCCGCCCGCACACTCCTTCCGATTGCCGCCTACTTGATCTTCAGATCCGTCACAAACTCCTTGCGGTCGTCCCAGGTACTGACGGTTTTGGTCGCGCTCTTTTTTCCGTCCTTCTCCGCCCACAGGTCGAAGTCAACGTTCATGTCGACCTGGGCGAAGTGGAAATGGCCATCGGCGGTAGAAATATAACTGCGGATCGCCTTGGTCTTTGAGTTCTTGAGGAAGACAGCGGCGCCCGCAACCGGCTGCTCGTTCCCGTCCAGAACGGCTCCCGACACCGTGCGTGCGCCGAAGTTCTGCCCCCATGCAGCCGGCGCCAGGAACGTGCACCTTGACCCTGCAGGGAGCGCGCCCAACGCCAAAAGACCGCATGTTATGGCAGCCAGCCAGCTTGCCCGGCTCATTCTCATTCTCATTCCTCCTCGTCCTCTTCGAGGAGATTGTCTTCCTCATCGAGGTCATCGTCCACGCGCGCCAATTCCAGCGGCTCCACGCCCACCACCTCGTACTCCGCGCCGCACTCTTCGCAGGCGATCACGTCGCCTTCTTCCACTTCGTCGACTTCAATGTCCAGTTCGTTTTCGCATTCCGGGCAGCTGGGCATAGCAGCCTCCTCACTTTCTATAGCTTTTCAGGAAATACTGTGAGGTAGAGCCGACGACCTGGCGCGCGCTCAACACCCCACACAATTTCCTGGAACACCGCAAATCAATCCGCATTACGAGATTAAGCTGTTTCTGCGGCCTTCGCTAGTTTTAGTGAGAGCCCGCCCTCAGGTCAAGAGGCCCGCGGCCGCAGGCATCATGACACCGGCCCGCTCCAGCGTTTAACCTGTTGACTGCGATGCCAGGAATCGGCTCCAGCCCGTTCGCTTTCCCCGCCTTCCGCGGCGCCACGCGCAGATTGATCCTCGTCAACCTGGCGGCGTATTTCCTGCTCTTGATCGCGAGCGTGGCCACCTCGTGGGCCGCACAGTTCGAGGTCTGGGCGGCCTTCAATCCGGTCCTCTTCCTGCACGGATATTTCTGGCAGCCGCTCACCTATAGCTTGGTGCATTCCGGATTGCTGGGCACGCTCTTTGAACTGCTCTCGCTTTGGTTTCTCGCGGGATTTCTCGAGAGTTACCACGATGCAAATTGGGTGACGAGCCTCTACGCCGTCTCGGTGCTGGGAGCGGCGCTGGCGGCGCTGGCTCTCTATCTTTGCGGCTCGGCGCTTGCGCCTTCGCTGCTCTTGGGCGCCCATCCGCTCTATGGCTGCTTTGGCGGCATCTTCGGCCTGCTCGCCGCCATCGGCCTTCTTTACGGCGACGTGCAATTCATGCTGTTTCCTTTGCCCATCGGCATCAAGGCGCGCTACCTGGTCGTGATCTACGCGCTCATCTCCATCGCCATGCTCTTTGGCGAGCAGCGGATGTACGCCTTCGCGCAACTGGGCGGCGCCTTGGCCGGCCTCGTGTTTGTGCGCATGGCGCCGCGCCGGGGATTCTCATTCCGGCTTGGCTTTGCGCTCAGCGAGAGCTGGTACGGCGTGCGCAACCGTTACTACCGCTGGAAGCGCCGCCGCGCGGCCCGCAAATTCGAGGTCTACATGAAGCGGCAAGGCCGGACGGTGAAGCTCGACGGCCAGGGCCATCTACTCGACGACGATCCCGACGACAAGAAGCGCTGGAACTGAAGTTGCAGCGCCGGTCTCCTGACCGGCTGTAGTGCGGGTCTCCAGACCCGCACCGTTGTCACAAACGCACATGGCCTGCATCCGCTAAAATCTTGATTGAAATGTCCACAAAGATTGCCTTTCTCTTTCCAGGGCAGGGCTCGCAGGCCGTTGGCATGGGCCGCGAGTTTGCCGAGCGATTCCCAGTTGCGGCACAAACCTTTGCCGAGGCCGACGCGGCGCTCGGATTTCCGCTTTCGAAGCTTTGTTTCGAAGGGCCCGAAGAAGATTTGCGCCTGACCGAGAACACGCAGCCGGCCATCATGACGGTGAGCGTGGCGGCGGCGCGAGTGCTTGCCGGGCACGGTGTCGAGCCGGCGCTGGCCGCGGGCCACTCCCTCGGTGAGTGGTCGGCGCACGTGATCGCGGGAACGCTCTCCTTTGCCGATGCGGTGCGTGCGGTGAAGGCGCGCGGCGCGGCGATGCAGAAAGCGGTTCCCGCCGGCGAGGGCGCCATGGCCGCCGTGCTCGCGCTCGATGCCGCGCAAGTGGCCGAGGCTTGCGAGGAAGCGGCGCGCGAAACCGGTCTCGTGGTGCAGGCCGCCAACCTGAACTCGCCCACGCAGACGGTGATCTCCGGCGCAGCGGCTGCCGTCGAAAAGGCTTCGGCGCTGTGCAAAGCGAAAGGCGCGCGGCGGACCGTCCCGCTCCCCGTCAGCGCACCCTTCCATTGCGCGCTCATGCAGCCCGCGCAGGAGGAAGTGGCGCGCGTGCTCGCCGGGATTACGTTGCACGATCCCCGCATTCCCGTCGCCGCTAACGTCAGCGGAAGCCTCGTCTCGACGGCCGACGCCGCGCGCGATGCGCTCGTCCGCCAGGTGACGAGTGCGGTGCGCTGGATGGACTGCGAGCAGGCGCTAAAGGCCGCGGGCGCAAATCTCTTCATCGAAGTTGGCCCCGGCAAGGTGCTCTGCGGCCTGCTCAAGCAATTCGATCAGGAGTTGAAGTCGCTGAACGTGGAAGACGCTGCGAGCCTGGAGAAAACGCTGGCGGAGCTCCCGTAGGGAGCGATCGAAAATAGCCCAGGATGGAGTCCGCGCCCGCGGACGGAATCCTGGGAAAGCGATTCCCACACCCCGCGCCGTCCCGTAGGGCCGGCGCGACCGCATTACGCAATCCCCAGTTCCTTCAGCACAAACGCGTAATCCAGCGCGATCTCTTTCAGGTAGTCGTAGCGGCCGCTCGCGCCTCCGTGCCCGGCCCGCATGTTCGTCACCAGCAGCAGAAGATGGCTGCCCGTATTGAGCGTGCGCAGTTTGGCCACGTACTTGGCCGGCTCCCAGTACATCACCTGGCTGTCATGCAGGCTGGTCTTCACCAGCATCGCCGGATACTCCGCCGCGCGCAGGTTGTCGTACGGCGAATAGCTCAGCATGTAACGAAAAAACTCCTCCTGGTTCGGATCGCCCCACTCCTCGTATTCGGGAACCGTGAGGGGCAGGGAAGCATCGAGCATCGTATTCATCACGTCGACGAACGGCACGTGCGAGAGCACCGCGCGAAAGATCTCGGGCCGCATGTTCGCGACCGCGCCCATCAACAAGCCACCGGCCGAGCCGCCCTCGATGGCCACGCGCCTGGGGTCGCCGTAGCCCGCAGCCGTCAGATGTTCCACGCAGGCAATGAAATCGGTGAACGTGTTGCGCTTCGCGAGCATTTTTCCGGCGTCGTGCCATGGCTTGCCCAGGTCGCCGCCGCCGCGGATGTGCGCGTAGGCCATCACCACGCCGCGATCCAGCAGGCTCAGCCGGTTCGAGCTGAACCCCAGCGGCAGCGCGTAGCCATACGATCCGTAGCCGTAGACGTAGAGCGGGTTGGGCGCGGGTCCGGAGACCCGCGCTACAGCCGGCCGGGAGGCCGGCGCTACATGCTGGACCGGGTTGCGCGTTCCGGCCGGATTGGAGTCCTGCGGTAATGGGCGCTTGTCTTTGCGATAGACGAGCGAGATGGGGACGGTAACGCCATCGGGCGCCGTCGCATGAATCCGTTCGCTCGCGTAGAGCGTGCGATCGAAGCCGCCGGGAATCTCCCGCTGCTTGAGCAGCGTCGATGCGCCCGTCGCAACGTCGTATTCGTAGACGGAATCGGGCGTCACAAGCGACTCGTAGCCGTAGCGGAAGGTTGTCGTATCGAAGATGCGGTTGATGTGCGGGTGGGCGCTGTAGGCGGGCTCGGGGAAGGCAATCTCGCCGGAGGGGGCGGCCCCGTTTCCGAATCCGGACTCGGCGCCCGCGAACTTCCACAGTCGCAGCCGCGGCAATCCATCTTCGCGTTCGCAGGCGATGAAGAACCCCGCGAAGAGAGCCACGTCCTCGATCATGATTGCGTCGCGATGCGCAATCAGCTCCGTCCAGTGCTCGCGGTCCGGCGTCTCCGCCGGCGCGGTCACCAGCCGGAAGTTGCGCCCGCGATCGTTGGTGCGGATGAACCACAAGCCGTTGCGATGGTCGAGCGAGTACTCGTGCTCGTCCTCGCGCGGGGCGATGACGTCGAATGCGCCGGTAGGGTCGTCGGCCTTGAGAACCTGCGCTTCGCTCGTGGTGTGGCTGGCCGACTCGAGAACGATAAATTTGCCATCGCGCGTGCGCCCCACGCCGATGTTGAAACGCTCGTCGTCTTCCTGGAAGACCAGCGCGGCCTCAGCAAGCTTCCCGGCTGAGCCTCGCCATAGTTGATACTGCCGCTTCTGCTGCTCGTCTTCCACGGTGTAGAAGAGCGTCTGGTTGTCGGCGGCCCATACCACCGAGCCCACGCGTTCCATCTCGTCCGCAAGCGTCTCGCCGGTCGTGAGGTCCTTGATGCGCAGCGTGTACTGGCGAAAGCCGGTGGTGTCACTGGTGTAAGCCAGCCAGCGGCCGTCGTCGCTGATGTCGGTGTCGCCGATCGCGAAAAACGCGTGGCCCTTGGCGAGTTCGTTTCCGTCGAGCACGATCTCTTCCGCGGCATCGGCGTCGAGCCCATCCGGCCCGCCGCGCTTGCGGCAAAAGATGCCGTACTGCAGGCCCTCCTCAGTGCGCGAGTAGTACCACCAGTCGCCGTCGCGATAGGAGACCGAGACGTCGGTCTGCTTGATGTGGCTCAGCATCTCCCCGTAAAGCTCTTCGCGCAGCCCGGCGAGCGGCGCCATCACCGCCTCGGCATGGGCATTCTCGGCCTCGAGGTAAGCGGTCACATCGGGATTCTCTTTGTCGCGCAGCCAGGCGTAGTCGTCGGTCAGGACAACGCCGTGCAGTGTGGTTTCCCTGTGCTCTTTGCGGGCAATCGGGGGGGCGGGGATCGTAGATTCGGTCATTTCTATTCCAGTGTAACTGTTTTGATTGACTGTATCCTGTGGAAACTGTACAGTTGAAAGAATTGGAGTGTAGAGTTTATGTCGGCATCGGCAAGCAATGGAACCGTCATCTCCGCCCTGCGGGCGCGAGCCAATTTCGGGAGGATACTCGACGACGTGGACAGCCAAGGCCGTTCTCTGGTGATTGAGAAACGCGGCACGCCGAGAGCAGTGCTCATGAGCCTTCGCGAATATGTAAAACTCGCCGCCCCTGAGCCGGAAATCCTGAAGATCATCGGCGAAGATGCGAAACGGAAGGGAACCAACCTTTTGAGTTCGCGACAGATCGATCGCGTGATCAAGGCCGCGCGGGCGCAAAGGAAGAAGCGCCCGTGCTAGCGCTGCGCCTGGTTCTGGATACCAATGTTATTATTTCAGCGGCGCTTCAAGAGGAGGGCATTCCACGAACCGCCCTCATGATTTCTCTTGCTCGGCCGGCTCGTCTCTATGTTTCGCAGCCCGTCCTGGATGAATATGCCGAAGTGCTCTCCCGCGCCGAGCTTGAAATTCCCAGGGGCGCCCGCCTTCGGTTTCTGCAACTGATCAAGAACCGTAGTTTCTTGGTTTCTCCCTATCGGCGGCTGGAAGTAACAAGCGATCCTGACGACGACATCTTCATCGAATGTGCCGACGCAGCACGTGCCGACTACCTGATTACCGGCAACCGCAAGCACTTTCCCCGTTTCTGGAAGGGAACCAAAATCATTGGGCCACGCGAGTTCATACAGGCTGCAGCGCCGCACCTCCTTGGGGACTGAGTCTGCCCGCCACAAGGAACTTCCGCCGCCCTGCCCACGTACAATAGAGATGCAATGAAAGGCCCTGGCCGCGCGCATTTCGCCGTGTTTCCGCTCTTGCTGGCGGCGCTCTTTGCATTGCCGGCCGTTCCTTTGTACGCCGAGCGCGTGGCCGACCTTCCTCAGCCCACCGACTACGTCAGCGATTTTGCGCACGTGCTCTCGCCGGAGGCCGTCACGCGGCTCGACAGCCTCTGTGCGCAACTGGATCACGGCCAGGCCAATGCGCAGATTGCCGTGGTGACGGTGCACGATCTGGACGGCGACGACGCGGCCGACTACGCCACGCAGCTTGAAGACCACTGGAAGATGGGGGACAAGGATAAGGCAAAGGGCCAGAACCGGTACGCCATGGTGCTTTTGGCCGTCGCCGATCACAAGTATCGCATCGAAGTCGGCTATGGACTCGAAGGCATTCTGCCCGATGGCAAGACCGGCGACATCGGCCGCAGCATGGTTCCCGATCTGAAGGCCGGCGACTACGACGGCGCGGTGACGGCGGCTGTGGGCGAAGTTGCCCAGGTGATTGCCGACGACGCCCATGTCACGCTGGACAATGCGCCCGCGCCCGCAGACCAGCCGGCGCAGCAAAATCAGCCTTCCGCTGGCAACGTATTCGGGGGCATCATCGTCACGATTTTTGTCCTTATTTTCATATTCCGCGTTCTGGGAGGTCTGGGGCTGTTTGGCTTGTGGGGCCTGGGACTTATGTCGGGCGGGGGCCGCGGCCGCGGCGGTTTTGGCGGGGGCTTCGGCGGCGGTGGCGGATTCGGTGGAGGCGGCGGCGGTGGTTTCGGCGGTTTTGGCGGCGGCGGTGGTGGTTTTGGCGGCGGCGGCGCCGGAGGAAGCTGGTAATTCAGCTTCTAGCTACTAGCCGCTAGCTTCTAGCCAGGTGCCGGTTGCGCGATCTGATGAGGACGAGAACGCGGCCGCTTGAATTGGCATCCCGGTTTCCCAGGTCCCAAAATCGGGACCTGGGGCACCCCAGAATGGTGCAGTATCGCGCGGTTAGAGAGCTAGAGGCTAGAAGCTAGCAGCTAGAAGCTGCATTCGCAGAGGAGAATCAAACTGTATGAGCCGTGGACTTGGAATTACGCTGGCCGTTGTGGCCGTTCTGCTGTTGGCGGTCTTGATGGTGTTCGGCAGCTATGTGACCGCCAGGAACCAGATGGTGGCTAAAGATCAGGTGGTCAAGGAGGCCTGGTCGAACGTGGATGCGGATCTGGAGCGCCGCGCCGACCTGATCCCGAACCTGGTGGAGACCGTGAAGGGATTCACCAAGGAGGAGAGCACGGTGTTTGGCGACATCGCCAATGCGCGGGCGGGAATGCTGAATGCGCAAGGCCCCGCGGCCAAAATGGCGGCCAACAACCAGCTCGACGGCGCCATCGGCCGGCTGCTGCTGCTCACCGAAAACTACCCGCAACTGCGCTCCAGCGACCAGTTCATGCGCCTGCAGGACGAACTGGCCGGAACCGAGAATCGCATCAAGGTCTCGCGCGTGCGCTACAACGACGCGGTGCGCGACTACAACACCTTCATCCTGCAGTTCCCCAACAACATCTGGGCGGGGATGGCCGGCTACCACCAGAACAATGCGTACTTCGAGGCCAGCCCGGCCGCGCAGAATGCGCCGGTGGTCAAGTTCTAGAAAAAGCGGAGTTAGCGGGGCTAGCGGAGTTGGCGGAGCTAGTCCGCCCGTAGCCAGCGCAGTCGAGGCGGCTCGCTGAATCGGTGGCGAACCAGAAGCTCTGGCCGTGACCATTTGCAGCTCCGCAAACAAGCGCAAAAGGCCATTCCGCATGCGCGGAATGGCCTCTCGGTCCTGAAGCTTTGCCGGGGCTGCCTACTTGAACGATGCGATGGCGCTGGCCTCGTCGTCGTAGATGTCGAAGACGGTGTAGAGCTTGGTCAGCTGCAGCAGGTCGTGGACCTTCTTGGTCAGCTTGAGCAGTTTGAGAGCTGCGCCCTGATTCTTGACTGTGGTGTAGGCGCTCACCAGTTCACCCAGTCCCGAGCTATCGATATAGTTCACATCACCCAGGTCGAGCAGGATGCTCCGCTGTCCTTTGCCGGTCAGGTCGCGAATGGCGTCGCGCAGTTGCACGCTGCCTTCGCCGAGGGTGATTCGGCCGCTGAGTTCTAAAACAGTGACGCCATCCACTTCACGGGAAGCTATCGAAAGTGCCACGGAAAAATCCTCCTTGTCGCTACTTTGGTTATAGCATTTTTAGGGCGGCCGGGATCGAGGAGAATTCCTCGGCCGGGCCGGCCACAGGCAGAAAAACGACCATCTCGCACGCCGCCCCGCGTGCTACTTCTTTCCTGCTACGGGAGCCAGATGCTTCACCAGCGTCAGCTCCGTCCCGGGATCCAGTTGTCGAAAGTGTACCTCATCCATCAGCGACCGGATGAGGAAGATGCCGCGGCCAGTGCCGCGAAGAAGGTTTTCCTGAGCCAACGGATCGGGTACTTTGCCGGGATCGAAGCCCCGCCCCTGGTCGGCGATGGTAATCACCAGGTCTTTGCCGGTATTTTCCAGCGAAACCTCGATCTGGCGGCCTGGATCGTACTCATTGCCATGCAGCACGGCGTTGATGGCGGCTTCGCGCACGGCCATGGCGATATGAAAGCGCTGGTCCTCGTCGAGACCCGCCTCCGTGGCCAGCCGATCGGCGGCTGTCTCCACCTCTTCCACGCTCTTCATGGTGGAGTTCATCTTGAAGCTCCGCCGTTCTCTGCTGGGTGCGCTCACCGGGCTGTTTGCAGCCTCCGCCGGAGCGGGTGAGGCCATGCCGTCCCCGTCCCCTGAATCTTCTGGAAGTTTCAAGTCTGGATGCGATTGTGTCAAGCAGCGGGAGTGCGGGGCGTCAGGGACTCCACCATTCGACAAGCAGCTGCGCGGCGAATTGCGGCTCCGCCAAGAACCCGCCCCAAGGGTCTACACTCAACCCATGGACACGCACCCCCTGGAAACGCGACCCGAGGAAACGCGAATGGGGCCGCGCATCGCTACCCGCGTCAGCCTGACGGCGATCCTCGGCACGCCGGTGACCGATCCACAGGGGCGCCTATGCGGCAAATTGAAAGACATTGCCGTGACCACGGGTCCGGAAGGCGGCAAGGTGGCCGGCCTGGTGCTCAAAACGCGCACGGGGCTTGCGCTGGTTCCCTCCGAGGAAGTGATGGAGACCCCGGCCGGCACGCTCGAGGTGCGCTCGGCCGAAGTTCTGGCCCCGCTCAAAGAAGAGGGCAATTATCTATTCCTCCAGCAGGACGTGGTCGACCGGCAGATCATCGACATCAACGGCCGCAAGGTGGTCCGCGTGAACGACGTGGACCTGGAGTGGATGGGCCAGGGCGCGGCGCACCTGCTGCGCGTGGCCGAGGTGGAAGTGGGGCTGCGCGGCGCCTTCCGCCGCGTCTTCAAAGGCGTTTTGCCGCGCGAACGGCTTGAATCCGTGTCGCGCAAATTCACTGCGCGCGCCATTCCCTGGGAATTTGTGGACGTCATCGAGCCCGATCCGGCGCGGCGCGTCAGGCTGCGCATCGCGCACGAGCGCCTGGCCGATATTCACCCCTCCGAACTGGCCGACATCCTGGAGGATCTTGCGCCCGCCGAGCGCGAGGCCGTCTTTACCTCGCTCAACGAGGAGGTTGCCGCCGAAACCCTCGAAGAGGTCGAGCCCAAGCTGCAGAAGGCTCTGCTCGAAAAGCTCGACGAGGAGCGCATCGCCGACATCGTGGAAGAGATGGATCCCGGCGCCGCGGCCGACCTGCTCAACGAGCTGCCCGAGGATCAGTCCGACGCCATCCTTGAAGAAATGGAGCCCGAGGAACGGCAGGAGGTCCAGGATCTGCTCGATTTCGACGAGCACTCCGCCGCCGGCTGCATGACCTCGGAGTTTGTTTACTTAGGGATGGATGCTACCGTGGCGCAGGGCGTGGAGGCGCTGCGCAGCTTCGACGGCGACCCGGAGACCGTTACCGAGGTTTATCTGCTCGACGAGAAGCGCGTTCTGCGCGGCGCCGTATCGCTGGCGCGCCTCGTGATGGCGCGTCCCGACACGCATCTCGGCGTTTTGGCCGAGCCTCGCGTGCTCTCCTGCCCGGCCGATATGAAGCAGAACGAACTGGCCGAGATGTTCGACAAGTACAACCTCCACGCCCTTCCCGTTGTCGATCCGCAGGGCCGCATGGTCGGCGTGGTCCAGTCCGAGCACGTCATCAGCTTCCTGCGCGAAAAACTCTGAGACACCTGCATAAAAACTCAATCAAGCGTTGGATTCGTCTGCTTTGAAAGGGCACGGCTTTACAGGCTGCGGAAAAACTGCGGCTTCCCTTTCCTGTTCTCCCGCCACGCGGATTTTTCGCGCCGCAAGCAAGTCTTGCCTGCGGGTTCCTGTTGCTTTTTCGCCCCTGGAAGCTATTTTTGCAGCTTCCAGGCACACTTCGGCCCTAACCGCCCAGCGCTTCAATCGGTATCAGTCTCCGCATGCGCACCAGATTATGCGCCACGATGGTTAGCCGATAAAACCAATCCACCCGATCCAGCCCGCGCAGCTTCACTTGGCGCAACGGCCGGTCCAGCTTTGACCAGCCGAAGACCCGCTCGATCAGCTTGCGCTTGCGCTGACTGATCGTCCGCCGTGCGTCTTGCCGCTCCTCGTCTGTCAAGCTGTTCTTGCCCATATTGCTTCCGCCCTGCGTGTACTCGCTGATGTGCGGCGCCACCTCGCGATCACGAAGATCCTGAACAAACTTTTCGTCCTGATACTGCGTGTCAGCTCCCAGCGTGATCTTCTCCTCAGGGTTGCGTTTATCCTTCCCCTCCACCGTCAGGTCCAGCATCCTGAGCGCCGCCTCACGCTCGGCTACCGTCGCCGCCAGCGTGGCCTCGGCCGACACCGCCAGCCCGTTGCGGTTCTCGATCAGCGCGTGGCCCTGATAACTCGGAACGGCCTTGTCTGCCGACGCCTTCTTGTACAAACGCGCATCCGGGTCGGTTGTCGATTCCACCTTGTCGCGCAACAGCAACCCGCCTTTGCTGCCAGTGCCGGAGCCGGGTGCCGTTGGATCGGAGTTCTCCTTGAAGCTGCGCGCCGCGGCCCAGGCCTCCCACCCCACGGACGAAGACCTGTCCGTGGGGACCCCGGCCTGAATCAGCGTGCCGTCCACCGTGAAGTGTTCCTCGCTCAACAAGTCATGCTCCCGCGCCTCGACCAAAACCGACTCCAGCAACCGCTGGCTCACCGCGCCTGCAATCAGCCGCTCCCGGTTCTTGGTGAACACCGTCACGTCCCACACCGGGTCGTCCATCTCCAGGCCCACAAACTCCGGGGTCCCCGGCGACAGGTCTTCGTCGCTGGGGTGGAAACTCCGGGGTCCCCGGCGACAGGTCTTCGTCGCTGGGGTGGAAACCAGCGAAACAGCAGGTCGTAATGCATCCGCTCCATCAGTTGCCGCTCGCTGCGGACAGAAAACAAAATCATCAAAAGCGTGGCCTGCAAAAGCCGCTCCGGCGCAATCGAGGGCCGGCCAGTGTCCGAGTAAAGCTTCTCCAACTCGCCATCCATCCGCTCCTGCGCCCGGTCCACCAGCACCCGAATCTGCCGCGCCGGGTGGTCGGCTGGAATCCGCTGCTCCAACGCTATATAGCTGAACATCGCCGCCTGCTTCTGATCGTCTCCACGCATACTTCCTTCTTAAGGCATCTCCCTGTGGAGAAACAGTGATCAACTGGAGACTTTTTCCGCAGCCTGTTTAGCCGTGCCCTTTCAAAACGGCAGCATGGATAGAGTTTTTCCGCAAGCTGAATAGGCCAGGGACTTTCTCATTTATTTCCAAATCTTCCCGGACGACGGTCGGAGATAGCGGGGGACAACTTCAAAGCCTGCTCGCTCGATTTTGGAAGTCACGGCAACTAGCTGCGTTTCGCTCGCCGCAAAAAAGGTGATGTATTCGTCGTGGTCGGCATAAATAGCGAACGCAGTAGGAACTGGAACGAAGAGAAAGTCAATGCAATCTCTCAGCACTGCATCTAGCAGCTTCGCAATGCTGTCCTTGCCCTCCACGACAAGACGGAACCGCCAGGGATCTTCCACGAGGATGGTGTGATCAGCAAGGAGTTCGAGCAAATGCAGCGGTTCAAACACTACTTGGTCTGTAGCGAGGAAGCCTCTCTCGAACGGGAAGGGCATCAACACAGTTGCCAGAAATCGGCGGAGGTCCTTTAGCGGTGTAACGAATGTTTGCTGAACGCTCCCTGGATTGGCGCGATAACGTTCGATTTCACTGTCGGCTTCTCTTAAAACGGAAAGCATGAGATGAAGCTTACCCTAACGGCCGGACTTTCCTGGCCAGCCTTTCTTGCAGCGCCACCAGCGTTCCCGCCGGCAAGGCTGCTTGAAGGCCTCCGCCGGCAACTCGCGCTCCGAGTCCCAGTTCTTCGGCTGGCAGATGCAGCAGGGCTCCGCGGCGAGCGGGACGCCCGTCAGCGTTTACGCCCGAGTCCGCGATCCGCATCGTGAATAAACCCGGAGGCAATCGCCAGCAGCAGGAACACCATCCCAAAGGCAAGCAGAGACCAGCAAGTGTGAAGCACCTTTATAGGGTCGTTCACACCGGGCACGTACCCGAAGATCGCAATCTCAAGAGCGATGAGGCTCGGCAGCACGAAACCGCCCAGGAGCCATAACCACGACATTCCGAGCGCCCGGAGAAAATGCTCAGGGAGAGATCTCCCGAGCCAGGTCAGCGGTTTGTCGATACGTGTCGAGACCGCCCAGGCCAAGGTAAAGTAAACGATCTGCGCCAAACCTCCGCCCGACAGAAAGAGCAGGATGAAAAGCAGAAGGAAGATTGTGCTGCCGTATTTTCTCTGGACAAAACCAACCGACCAGACGGCGATCAGGAGGCTGATTGCAATCGAGGCGATTCCGGACAATAGGAAATTGGGGATAAGAGTGAGGGCGTCTTCGGTGCCATAGGCCCACATCCGATTTTGCGCTCCGATGGCTTGAACGATGAGGCCGTGGGTTGGCGCATACCCCTGCAGGGTCTCGAAAAAGCCATGATCGATACCGGCGAGCGCGAAGAGAACTCCAAGCGTCGCAACGATGAAGCGTGTGGCATTGAGTTCGCGCGGGAGGGAGTTGCGGATTGACGCAGAATTCTCATGAGTCACTTGGCTCACCCATGGTTGCAGCTTTCAATACGAATCTGCGGCGTTCGTTGTTCCAATTCCGTTTACAGCCCCACCAGCGTTCCCTGCAGCGTTGCTTGTTTGAAGGCTTCGGCGTCTGCTCGCGCACCGGGTCCCAGTTCTTCGGCTGGTAGATGCAGCAGGGCTCTGCGGCGAGCGGGTCGCCGGTGAGCGAATAAGCCCGCGCCCGCGACCCTCCGCAAACGCGAGAATATGTCCTGGTCTTGGAGATTCAGTACAATTCTTGAGAGGAACGCAATCTCCGCGGGCCGAAGGGAACCACAATCCAACGGCCCTCATGTTCCAATCCGCATCTGAGCAGACCAGAGCCTCTGCCGATTGGCTCAGAAGGAAAGATGAGATGAGGAAACCACTGATGTCCGCACGAAATGCATTGCTCCTATGCGCGATTACAAGTGCTTCGATGTTGGCTGGATGCAACGGATTTTGGAATCCTCCTCAGGGCTCGACCGCGAGTACGACGACCTTGACGTCTTCACCGACCTCGCCGGCTGTGAACGCAAGCGTCACGCTCACCGCCACGATTTCTCCTTCGGCGGCAACTGGCATGGTAACGTTCTATAACGGTTCCAAGTCGCTCGGCACGGGAACGCTGAGTTCGGGAACGGCCACGCTAAAGACCTCGTTTTCGACCGCGGGAACGCTCTCTCTCACGGCAACTTATGGCGGCGATTCCAACTATGCGTCGAGCACGTCAAGCGCCTTGAGCATCACCGTCACGGGTGAGACGGCCTCGACAACGACCCTGACCCCTTCATCCCTTTCTCCGGCGCTTGGGGCGAGTGTCAATCTCTCCGCGAGTGTTTCGCCCTCGTCAGCCACGGGCACTGTCGCTTTCTCTAACGGCTCGACGGCGCTCGGCACGCAGACGTTAAGCGCGGGGACGGCGGCCATTTCCACGTCATTCTGGGCCCCAGGCGATCAGTCCATCACCGCCTTCTACAGCGGCGACACCTCCTATGCGGGGAGCACCTCGAACGAGGTTACGATCAATGTGGGACCGCACGGCTCGACGCCGTCGAGCGTTTCCCTGAGCGCCCCGTCAAGCAGCGTGAACGCGGGAAACACCGTGGTTCTGACGGCAGCCATAACCCCGGCTTCCGCCACCGGGCAGATCACCTTCCTTGACGGCACGACGGTGCTCGGAACCGCGCTGCTTAGTTCCGGAACAGCGGCGTTCACGCAGGGATTCTCTACGACGGGCAGCCACTCATTGACGGCGCAGTACAGCGGCGATCCCACTTACGAACCCGCCACTTCTGGCGCCTTCACGCTCACCGTAAACTGAGCAGTCCCGGCTGCGTCATCGAACGCGTTTCTTCGGAATGGAATGCGCTGGCTGTCGCCTCGCGCTCCGGGTCCCAGTTCTTCGGCTGGTAGATGCAGCAGGGCTCTGCGGCGAGCGGATCGCCGGTGAGCGCGTAGGCCCGGGCGCGCGAGCCTCCGCAGATCTCCTTGTACTCGCAGGCGCCGCACTTGCCTTCCAGGCGCTTGGTGTCGCGCAGCGCCTTGAAGATTGGCGCGTTGCGGTAGATTTCGCCGAGCGGCGTTTCGCGAATGTTGCCCGCGTGGATGGGCAGGAAGCCGCTGGGATAGACGTTGCCCACGTGCGAGATGAAGACGAATCCTTTGCCGTCGTTGACGCGGCGCGTGGCCCAGCTCATGTTGCGCGTTTTGGCTTCGGCGGTGGGCGCGCCGGGCTCGTAGGAAGCTGCGTCGTGGACCGTGGGCCGTGAACCGTGGGCGCCGGGATAGCCGTGCCCCATCTTTCTCTCTTCCAGGTTGTGCTGCAACAAGTAGCGGCGATAGTGCATGGCTTCGGTGGTCTTGATCTGGAAGTTGGCGCGGCGCGAGAGTTCGTAGATCTTGCCGAAGACCTGCTCGAACTCCTCGCCGCTCAGCAGATCGTCCAGTTGCCCGCGTCCCACCGGAACCAGGAAAAACACGTTCCACATCACGATGGCGAGCTTTTCGAAGAGATTGCACAGGTTGTCGAGATCGTTGGCGTTGTGGCGGCTAATGGTGGAGTGCACCTGGATGGGAATGCCGGCCTCGTTGGCCCACTCGATGGCCTGAATCGTCCGCGCCCATGCGCCGGGCAGGCCGCGAAAGGCGTCGTGAATCTCGGGGCTCGAGCCGTCGAGCGAGATGGCGAGCCGGACGACGCCCGCCTCTTTCATCTTGAAGATCTGTTCGCGGGTCAAGAGCGGCGTGGCGCTGGGCGTCACGGCCACTTGCACGCCCTTGCCGGCGGCGTAGCGGATCAGCTCGAAGACATCTTTCCGCTTCAATGGATCGCCGCCCGTGAAGACGAAGATGGGAATATGCATGTCGGCGATCTGGTCGATCAATGCCCGGCCTTCCTCGTGGGTCAACTCGTCGGGGTGCGGAATGGGCTGGGCGGCGGCGCGGCAGTGCTTGCAGGCCAGGTCGCAGGACTGCGTGACCTCCCAGATGGCAAGGAACGGCGATTCGTCGTAATCGATCCCGCCGCGGGCGGGAATGTTGTGCATCGGCTGCATCGTCACGGGGACCTCCTGGGGATCGGGGGCGTCGGACGCCTGGGGTGGGACGGCCTCGGGCTCGAAATTCTCCGGGGCGTCAACACAACTCTTCAGCGCCCCAAGCCGAAAACCGCTTCCGGCGACCCGGCTCCACTCCAGAAGAGCAGTTTTGCGGCCGACCGGGCTGTGATTCAGATCACTTTATGCACCCAAATTGGAACGTTACCTGCGGCACTAGACAAATTTGGGAATCGGGACCACAATCATTTCACTGGTTGCCAAATTCGCCCATTTTGCATCTTATAGTGGCGAAAGCAGGAAGAAATTCATTAGGCTCAGACGTCCGGATCGGACCGGGTGAGACTTGTCACCCGGCGATGTGCGGCGAAACACCGCTAAACCTCAGCAGATCTGCGATCATTTGAACGCCTGGAAGGAGGTTCTTATGGCCGCCTTATTAAAGTCAGGTTGGAGCAAACCCTCCACCATCCTCTTTGCCGCCGAGATACCGACCAACCAGAAGGCTTTCGCATTCGCTCTGGCACAGGCCAAGGAGTTTGGTTCGGATCTCATCCTCTTCCACGTCTATGACACACTGGCCGTGGCCGCGTCTGAGGCCTCCGCCGTCCGTTACTACGACTACGCCGAGGCTGCGCAGGATGAAAAGCAGCATCTGGAGCCTCTGGCGCGAGCGGTCCGCGAAGCTGGCCTGCGTTGCGAGGTTGTGGTGCGGCCGGGACTGCCGGCAGACGAAATTCTTGCCTTTGCGCACGAGCGCCAAATCGACCGCATTGTGATGGGAACGCACTCTCCGGGTCCCATCGGCAAGCTGCTGGTGGGTTCGGTGGCCGAGGCGGTTTTGCGCACCGCCAATGTGCCGGTTTACATCGTCGGCCCCGAAGTGATCGACGGCAGCTATCGCAACTTTGCTACGCGCACCATTCTCTGCGCGGTCAGCCTGCACGAAGCCAGCACCGTGGTGGCCGCCTATGCGGCCGAGTTGGCCGCGCAACATGGCGCGCGCCTCGTCCTGCAACACATCATCCGCCCCCAGGAACGCGAGGAGTTTCTTGCCGGCCGCTCGCTCGATGAAGTGGAAGCCGATATGCTTGCGCTGGTTCCCACCCGGCTGCAGGGCCAGGTGCCGATCCAGAGCATTGTGGTGCCCGGCGATCCCACCGAGGAGCTGCTCTACCAGAGCCACGCGCAGCAGGCCGACATCATCGTTCTCGGCGCGCAGGGCGCATCGGCTTTTGCGGCAATCACCCGGCATGGCGTGGTCTATAAGATCCTGGCCCATGCCTACTGCCCGGTCATCACGCTCTCGCCCGTGGTTCTGGCCGAGAGCGGCTCGAGATCGGAGAATCTGCGCCCCGCTGAGGCGTACTTGGCTGGCGTCTTTTAGAGCGCAACGGGCCGCAGTGCCGGATTCCGACAAGGTCGCCAGGAAAAAGCTTTTGTTTCCCAGGGCTCGTTGACGGGCCGTAGCGTGGGCGTTCGCGTCCGCACGCTTCTTTAACAATTCTTGAATTCTGCACGCCTTTTCACTCCCTCGGCCGGACGGCGTTGGAGCCGCGCATTGCGATTGCGCTATACTTTTGGCAGCGGGCGGCCTCGAACTGGCATCGCCCGTCGAGCGAGGTGCGTCTTCCACAGCGACTCCCTCATGGCCGCGACTCAGGTTCCGACCTCCGAAACCACGCGCTGGCGCGCCGTGGCTCGTGTGCTTCGAAGTCCTTTGGATAGTTTGAGTTGCACACTTCTCCCCGCCTCCTGTGCTCTTTGCGGCTCGCCCCTGCCGCGGCTTTCTTCCGTGCCAATTTGCGACCTCTGCTGGATGGAATTCCCCCTCCAGACTGGGCCTGTCTGTTTCTGCTGCGGCAACGCGCTTGGCTCACTCTCAACTGCTGCCGGCCCCGTGCTTTGCCGCGCATGCCGCCTTGCGCCGCCGCCGTTTATCCGCGCCGCTTCCTATGGCATTTATCAGGGCCGCATGCGCGAGGCCATTCATGCGCTCAAGTACGACCGGCTCCATGGGGTGTCGACCGGGCTGGGCCGCATGCTGGCCGAAGCCATCGCGCAACTGGCCGGCGAAGCCCCTGAGGAGATGCTGGTCGTGCCGGTGCCGCTGCACGCTTCAAAGTACGCGCAACGCGGATTCAACCAGTCGCGCTCGCTCGCCCGCGCCGCGCTCAAGTTTCTGCGCAAGAGCCATCCCGCGTGGCGGCTCACGCTGGCTTCGAGCACCCTCCTGCGGCAACGCGCCACGGAAACTCAGGCCGGGCTCAATCCGCATGAGCGGCGGCGGAATGTGCGCGGCGCATTCGCGGTCTCGGATCCCGTACGCGTGGCGGCGCAGAACGTTCTCATCATCGACGACATTTTGACCACGGGAGCCACGGCGCGCGCCGCGGCCCGGGCGCTGGTCGAGGCCGGCGCCGCATCCGTCTGGGTGGCCACGCTGGCGCGCGCGCAGCGCGGCGAAAGATTTTTTGACACGGAGGAAGAAGCTCCGCTCAGCGGCGCGTTGCCGGAGGCGGAATCGCAGGCAGCACGTTCCAGCACCAACGGGGCGGCCATGCCGGCTTTTTAGCATGCCATCTTTTCAGCCCAGGGGGAGAGAGATGTCGTTGGGGAAGGCCATGATTCACGCGCGCAAGCAGAAGGCGATCGCCAAGGCCGTGGTGCTGGCAGGCGGTCACGAGAACCTGCCGTACGCACACGCCCACATCCTGCAGATGCCGGTGCTGGTGCTCAATGCCTCCTATGAGCCCATCAACATCTGTGGCGCGCGCCGCGCCCTGGTGCTGGTGCTCAAAGGCATTGCGCGCACTGAGGAGGAGCACGGCCTCTCGCTGCACGCGCAGCGCACCATCATCGCCATGCCCTCGGTGATTCGTCTTCTTGAATACCGCCGCATCCCCCACCAGACCCGCGCCCTTTCGCGCAAGAACATCCTGCTGCGCGACCGCAACACCTGCCAGTACTGCGGCGAAGCCTACCCTCCCGGCGAGCTCACGCTCGACCACGTTGTCCCGCGCTCCCGCGGCGGCAACTCCACGTGGGAGAATCTCGTCGCCTGCTGCCACGAATGCAACCGCCAAAAGGGCAACCGCCTGCTCAGCGAGATCGACGACATGATCCTGCTGCGCGAGCCCAAGCCTTTCTCGCTGCACACCAGCCGCCAGATCATGCGCATGTTAGGCCGCAGCGACGACCGCTGGCGGAAATATTTGTTCTATTAAGCTGCATCGACTCGTAGCGGCAAGTTGAGGGAAAGAATCTTAAGTGTCATCCTGAGCGAAGCGCGTTTGGGGCCCCATGATTGTCACGCAATCATGGGGTAAGCGAAGCCGAAGGATCTGCGGTTGCTTTTAAACCATCCGGATTGCACGCAAGGGTCGCCCAAAAGGCTGTACCTCGATGTCGATACGACCTGGGTGACGATATTTGCCAGTTCCGAGCCCCTGTGCCCCGGAGGGGCAATCGACAATAGCCCAGGGTGAAGCGTACCTACCCCATCGACGCTTTTGTCGATGGGGTGGCGGCGAAACCCTGGGAACGCGGCCCAAAAAAAACATTTGCGCCCCGGAGGGCCGCGGCGAAACGAACCCGACAACTTTCGGCAGACCGATCTGATTCGTCACGGTAAAATGGTGCGGCGCGGCAAGCGCTGCCCGCAGAAGACTCCAACGAAGAAGTTGGTGTCTTTGCGATTGTCTCCAGAGGTAATCGACCACTTCAAATCCGCAGGTCCGGGATGGCAAACACGGATTGATGGCGCGTCGAAGGAGTCGATTAGAAAAAGGGCGTAAATAAGGCCCTCATAATTCCGGAACGCGCAGGTTGTCGTTTTGCGCAAAGCCGCGTTGGAGTTCCAAGCGATTCTCGGGCGTGTCGGCCAGAACACCGCAGTGCTCCAACGATATTCCCGGCGTTCCGTCGATGAACGGAGGCCGCGCCTCAAAACCGGAATATGGATACCGCACGAGCACGAAGTACCGCTTGCCTATTTCCACCCACTCCGGCGCCTCGAATGGCGGGTAGTTCGACCGTCCCGAGTCCGGCAATACCTCCATGACGGATCCGCTCGGCCATGGAGTTTCGCCTTTCAGCGTCTCAAGCAGCCGCGCATGCGCGACCTCATAGGGGTAACCATCGAACTTGCTCTTCTCTGTCGTCGCCGACCGCACCTCAACTGTGTAAACCGCTACCGCGTCGCGCCCTAATGCCCACACCGGCGTCGCGCAAGCTGTCGGCGGACCCTTCACCGGCTCCGGCAACGCCGGGTCTCCGTCAAGCCAGTAAAGATGCCATGGCTTAGACGCCGGAAGAATGTCTTCGACGCGGGTACATGGGCGCCATCGTGTGAGGCACGACAAATCGAATGCGGTCAGCCTGCGGACTTCATCCTGCGCCGTCGCGGTCGAATAGGTAACCTCGACAGACATGCAGATTTCGCAGCCCCCGGGCCGGCCGCCTTTGTAATAGGGATGCTCCGCAAGCTGAGCGTCGTCGCCAAGAATCCAGTGACTATGACGCGACTGGGCCTCTCGATTCAAAGACGCGCGGCTTTGCGCGTACGCAATCAGCTCGTATCCCGGGTCGTCTCTCTTAAGCGAACGGGGAGGAACATCGACATTCATAGCGAGAAAAGTGCGCCAAATCGTTCCATCCTGAACAATGAAACCCGTCTCAAATATGCCAATTCTTCCGCCCAGCCAGCGGTATATTGGCGAAGTAAAGAAGGGCCAAGTAACTTTGTGAAACCAGCTTTCTTGCTCAGGCTGAGAGCCGAATCCGCTCAGGTCGCTAAGAACGATGGTGTACTTGCAATTGGTCCATGTACACGAGCCTTCGTAGTGGCCCCAAGCCCCCCAGCGATGCATCAGAGTTTGCGCCTGCGCCCATGGTGTCTTATGGAACTCGATGGACTGCATGTCGGTGAGGAGATGTTCGGCGCGGTAACGAAACACACGCTGTTGAATGGGAACCGCGACCGTGGCGCATACGATCAAGGCGAGTAGCGTTGCCGTCGTCCAGACAAGGACGCGAAGAACGATGCGGAAGCGGGTCATTGCTGGATTAGACACCGCGTATAGGGCAAATGTTCCTCGCCGCGGAGAAGCGTGGCGAGCGGCCCATTTAAACTAGATAAGTTATGGCCACCCTGAAAGCCGTGCGCGGGACGCGGGATCTGTTGCCTCCGGAGACGGAGCTGTGGAACCGCATTGAGGCGACGGCGCGGAAGGTATTTGCCCGCTACCACTTCGGCGAGATTCGCACGCCCATCTTCGAGGACACAGGGCTCTTTGCCCGCAGCGTAGGCGAAGAAACCGACATCGTCTCGAAGGAGATGTACACGTGGGAAGATCGTGCGCGGGCGCAGAGTGAGAAATCGCAATCGCTGACGCTGCGGCCCGAAAACACAGCCGGGGTGGTGCGCGCCTACATCGAGCACAAGCTGGGCGAGAGCGGGCTGTTGCAGAAGCTCTACTACATCGGCCCGCAGTTCCGCCGCGAACGGCCGCAGAAGGGCCGCTACAGGCAGTTCTGGCAGATCGGCGCGGAGGTGATCGGCCCTCCTTCCGCCGGCAGCGAGAGTCCGCTGCGCGATGCGGAAGTCTTAGAAATGCTTGCCACGCTGCTCGATGAATTGCACATCGAGGGATGGACGCTGGAGCTGAATTCCGTTGGGTCTTCCGCCGACCGGGCGAGATATAACGACGTGTTGCGCGCCGCGCTAATCCCTGTCGCGCCGAGGATATGTGCAGACTGCCAAAGACGGGCGGTCACGAATCCCCTGCGCGTGCTGGACTGCAAGGTGCATGAGGATCAGGCGATCATCGATTCGCTGCCCAAGATCACCGATTCTCTTGACCAGGAGTCGAAGGACCATTTTGCAGCCGTGACTGCGGCGCTCGATGCCGCTGGCGTCGCCTACAAGCTGAATCCGCGGCTGGTGCGCGGACTCGATTACTACACACGGACGACCTTCGAATTCACGCATGGAGGATTGGGTGCGCAGAATGCGCTGCTCGGCGGCGGCCGCTACGACGGCCTGAGCGAGGCCATAGGCGGACCCAAGGCGCCTGGGATTGGTTTTGCGATGGGGCTGGACCGGCTGGTGCTGACGCTGCAATCCACAGAACCCGACCAAAAGGCCGCCGCACCGCGGGGGGTCGATGCTTACATCGCTCCGCTTGGCGAGAAGTTGAACGCGGCGGCGCTGGTTCTGGCGCGCGAGTTGCGCCGCGCGGGCTTGAGCGTCGAGTTGGGCGACGGCAGTTTCCGGTTGAGGAAGTCCTTCGAGGCCGCCGACAAGGTGGCGCGGCGCATCGTGATCCTGGGCGAAGACGAACTCCAATCCGGTATTCTGACAGTGAAGGACTTTGCCAGCGGCGTACAGACGAAGGTTCCGCGCGCGAAGCTTGCTGCGATGCTGGCGAAGTGATCCGAGAGCCGGTTTAAGGGTGTTCGGTTCCCACCCTTGCGACAGAAGGAAGTCGCAAGGATGGGGCACGGGGGCATTGTTGGCGCTGGCGATAAAAGGCCACCGCAGATCCTTCGACTCCCGTCGCTCGGCGACCTCCGCTCAGGATGACAGTTCTGGAGGAATGCGAAGCTGTCGATCCGCTGTGAGCGAGTAAAGGAACAGGTATTGTGCTCGACTTTTTAGGCAATCTGGAACGGACGCATCTTTGCGGCGAGTTGCGCGCCGCCGACGCCGGCAAGCAAGTGGTGCTGATGGGCTGGGTGAACCGCCGCCGCGACCACGGCAATCTGATCTTTCTCGACCTGCGCGACCGCTCCGGCATCGCGCAGGTGGTGCTGGACCACGATCTGACGCCCGAAGGCCACGCGAAGGGCGAACAGGTGCGGCCGGAATATGTTGTTGCCGCGGTGGGCAAGGTCAGGCTCCGCTCGCAAGACGCCATCAATCCTAAAATGCCCACCGGCGAGATCGAGATTGAGGCCAGCGAGTTGCTGGTGCTGAACGACGCGCGCCTGGCGCCGTTTTCGCCCTCAGAGGAAGCGATCCAGAACGAAGAAGTACGCCTGAAGTACCGCTACATAGACCTGCGCCGTGCCGAGATGCAGCACAACTTCCGCCTGCGCCACGAGATCACGCTGGCCATTCGCGAGAGCCTGAGCCAGCAGGGCTTTCTCGAGATCGAAACGCCGATCCTGACCAAGTCGACGCCCGAGGGCGCGCGCGATTTTCTGGTTCCCTCGCGCGTGCATCCCGGCGAGTTCTACGCGCTGCCGCAGTCGCCGCAGATCTTCAAACAGATTCTGATGATTTCGGGCTTCGACCGCTACTTCCAAATCGCCCGCTGTTTCCGCGACGAGGATCTGCGCGCCGACCGCCAGCTCGAGTTCACACAGGTGGATCTGGAGATGAGTTTTCCGCGCCAGGAAACGGTCTTCGGCGTGGTCGAACAATTTCTCAAAGCCGCGTTTGCCGCGGCCGGCGTCGATCTGCCGATTCCGTTCCCGAGGATCAGCTACGACGAATCGCTGCGCCAGTACGGCACCGACAAGCCCGATCTGCGCCTTCCCGGACTCACCGACGTGCGCGCGGCGTTCACCGGCGAAGCGTTGGCCACGCTGCAGATCGATGCATCATTGCCGATTGTCGCGCTGCGCATTCCCTGCGTGGGCGAGCTTAGCCGCAAGGAGCGCGAGGACAATCATCCGCTCTTCGATTTGAAGAAGGGCGCGAAGTTCATCGACGATTTCAAGCGGCTGGCCAAGGGCTTTCCCGAGGCGGCCACGAAGGTGCGCGAGCTGGCCGGTGCGGCCGACGAGGATTTCGTCATCGTTGTGGCCGGCGATCCGGCGCATCACATTAAGGCCAGCGACACCAAGTTTCCCGGAAGGCTTTCCGAGCGCGAGATCAATGTGTACGCGGCGGCCGGCAACTTCCGCGCCGAGCTGGCGAAGAAGTACGCCGGCAAGCACGGTGCGTTCCAGATCACAGACGATGTCGTCCAAAAGGCTGCTGCGCGCAGCGCGGAGTCGGCCCCGGCAGGTTCAGCCCCGGCAGGTCTGGCGTTGATCGATGGCAGCCAAGCCTTCCATCCCATGTGGCTCACCGATTTCCCGATGTTCGAGTACGAACTGGCCACGGGGAAGTGGGTTCCGGCGCACCATCCGTTCACCGCGCCCTACGACGCCGATATGAAGAATCTTGTGGCCGATCCGGCCAGCGTGCGCGCCAACTGCTACGACTTGGCATTGAACGGGCTCGAACTGGGATCGGGATCGATCCGCATTCATCGCAAGGATGTGCAGCAGGTGATTTTTTCCTCGCTTGGGATCGGCGAGGCGGAAGCGAAAGCAAGATTTGGGTTCTTCCTGGACGCGCTGGAGTACGGCACGCCGCCGCATGGCGGCATTGCGCTGGGCCTCGACCGCATCGTGATGTTGCTGGCCGGCGCGGCCAACCTGCGCGAAGTGATCGCATTCCCCAAGACGGCCAAGGCCATCGACCTGATGGCCGAAGCGCCCACGCCGGTGAGCGAGCAGCAGATGAAAGAGCTGCACATTCGCGTGGCGCTCAAGAGCTGAGGGCGCAGGCCAAGGGGCCATTGTCAGTTCGCACTCATGCCAAGATGCTGCAATAAGCTCGAAAAACAGCCGGGGATTTGTGCGTTCCATTGCGACCAGTTATGGCCGCCGGGCTCGGTGTAGAACTCGTATTCGATCCCGTGCCGTTTGAGGACTGCCGCGAATTGCCGGTTTGGCGCGAGTAGCGGTTCTTGCTGACCTGCGGTCAGATAGATGAACGGCGTGGCTTGGACGTTAGCGGTTCGAATGAGAGTTGAAGGATCGCGCGCGGCACGTTCTTTGCTGCCAGCTGGTCCGAAGATGGTTCTGAATTTCCACCATTGGCCGAGACGCCGGACGTTGTAGTGCCGGAAGGGTACGTCGATCGATGGGCTCAGAGCGGCCACAAAAATGAACAGCTCCGGGTGCGAGAACGCGTACTTCACGGCCGCGAAGCCTCCCATCGAAATCCCGACAATTGCACGACCGGCGCGGTCTGTTCTCGCCGGGAAGCGGCGCTCGACATCGGCAATTATTGACTCCTGCATAAATAATGCAATAATGGGTATTGAGGTTCAGAATACCTATGCCCCGGCTGAAGGGAAGCGCCGGTCTTCTGGAGGACCGGCGGAGACGCGCGTTGGCATTGCTGGA
>Ga0182030_10001561_pt1 | contig 47341 bp, 34 predicted proteins | sample 812S3MmetaG_FD_121299 | JGI IMG/M metagenome (GOLD analysis project Ga0182030, IMG submission 121299) | Permafrost microbial communities from Stordalen Mire, Sweden - 812S3M metaG (Illumina Assembly) | ecosystem: Environmental > Terrestrial > Soil > Wetlands > Permafrost | place: Sweden...
TGCCGGCTGAGGGATTCGAACCCCCGACCTACGGTTTACAAAACCGTTGCACTACCACTGTGCTAAGCCGGCATGGGCGGTCAGGCCTGACGCGCTCATTGTACCGTGGACACGAGCCATCAGTGCCAGTTGCCCACGGCATTGCGGGCAGCCTGATTGAGGGGGCGGGCCAGCAAGCCGCTCGGCGACGCCTTGATGTCGTACAGCGCGCCATCCGCCATCGGCAGGTACGTCGCGCTTCCGTAGAGCGCGTCGAACCAGGGCAGCCAGCGATGATACTCATGTATCAGCGCCCACAAGTCGATCTGGCTCGGAGGGTGCAGTTCGTACACCGTGCGAGGTTGAGAGTGCTCATCTTCGATGTTTGAGTAGCGTCCGCCGACTCTTTCGAGCCTGAACGCCGTGTCGAAACCGACCAGGCTGGCGGCCGCCGTCCACTTGAGGATGCGAGCATCGATCTGCCATTCGTCTCCGCTCAACGGGAAGTAGGCCACCTCCCCATCGGGGTAAGTCAGCACCCCGTTGTATTGATGCGGGCCGAGCTTGGCGAACTGGATCTCGCCGGCCGGAGCCTCCTCCGTCAAGCGCTGGTAAGTGCGCAAATTGAGGGTGACGAGGAAGAGGATGGCGGCGGCCAGGAACATCACCAATGCGCAAGTGCCGTGAAAGAGGCCTCCGGACATGTGGCGCAACTGGAATCGGCGAATCGCCGTGAGCAGGAACAGAAAGCCGGCGAGTGCGCAGGCCGCGATCAGTACATTGAGTGTCATGGTGGCAGTCTAACGGGAGCCGGAACCGAACCTCATGGGACTAACAAAACACTTAGCTCGGTCCCGGTGTCTCGTTGCAGACCTACGTAGTTTGCTTTGTTTGAGATGATTTGCAAGTGCCCCCAGCACGATGTGCAGCATCGATGACGCAATGCGTGGGCTGTTTCACTCATTAACCGGCGTTAATGATCAATCGGCCGGCGTCGTACTACACGCGCGCTTTCGACAGGGTTTCGATCGCGGCCGGCGGCGACATTGCATGCGATTGCACAAAGTCCACCCCGAGCGCCGTAAGCCAATCCTGTTCCGCGGCGCTCTCGGTGCGCTTCGCCACGGTGTGCATACCGAGCACGCGCGCCATCTGGACGACAGCGGTGATCGAGGCCTGCGAAATCTTGTCGGTGCGCATCTTGGCGGTGATCTCCGGCGCAAGCTTGACGTAACGGATGCCCGGCAGACGCAATAGGTCGAAGCATTCCGTCTTCAGCGCGAAGTCATCGAGCACCAGGGGGCATCCCAGACGATGCAGCGCAGCGGCGACCTCCGCTACTCGGGCCGACAGCTTCACCGCAGTCGCCACGTCTACCTCGAAGGCGATCATGGCTTTGGGCAACGAGGATTTCGCGAGGCACAACTCCACGAATTTGATGAAGTGCTCGTCGTGCAGCGCGGTTGCGGTCAGGTTCACGGAAAACATGACGGCATTGGTTTGCCACACGTCCGGATGGTGAACGAGCCAGCCCACGAGTTCCGTGATCACGCGCCGGTCGATCATTGAGCCGAGACCATTGTCGACTGCTGCCTTAAGCATTGCGTGCGGCGCTGCATTGGGCGCATCGTCGCCCTTTGAACGCAGCAGCACCTCGTAGCGCTTGAGCTGGCTGCCTTTGGTCAGCGGCACCAAGCGTTGGACGTGAAGAGCGATGGGGCTGCGGCGCAAGGCTGCGTGCAGGCGATCGATCTCGGGCGAGATTTCGGGCGCGCGCCGGTCCGCCGGTTCCGGCGGAGCCGAACGGTCAGTCTTCGGTGGCGGCGCGTCGGCGCGCCGCGGCGGCGATGCTTGGGCAACAGGCACGCGTGCGGAGTCGACGAGCGACAGCTCCTGAGGGGCAGAGCTCTCGCGCGCGCCAGTGGTCTCAGGGGAGGGACGACTCGGGGGTGCCTCGTGCCGGCGGCTTGCCGGAGCGGCAGGTGCGGCGGCTCGCGCTGCGCCGGCGGACTGCGGCGTCGCCTTGACGCCGGCGGCGGGGGGCGCGGCAGCCGAGCCCTTGCGGCTGTGCGGTGCCGCGGAAGACGACTCCTTTGCCGCGGGGGCGGATACCTTGACGCTGGCCGGCGCCGCCGCGGCGAGCGCCCGGAACTTGGCGGTTTGTGAAGTGGCGGATGGTCTGGCGTCCGCGGACGGCCTGGCACCGGTGGATGGTTTGGCGCCGCCGGGCGGTACGGCGGGGCTTTTGACGGGCGCCGGTTCGACGCTCGGCGCTACATCCGGCCGCATGCCGGCGAAGTCGGCGAGCGCACGTTGTAGTTTGGGCGTCAGGAGCCTCGTGAGACCCCCGGCATCGGCCTTGATGGCCCGGGTATCCAATATCACCATGACCGCGCCGACCAGCGCTCGACGAGCGTTGACGGCACGGAGCAGCACGGCCGAGCGGGAGTCACCCAGATCATAGGCGAGCACCGGGGGAGCGCCGCCCCGGGCGAACGACTCGAGCGCCTCGCGAACCGCATTGTGTTCGTCTGGTCCCATGGAGCTCTCGCTCAGCCAGAGCAGATCTCCGCTTTCATCGTGCAGGGAAACGGCATGCGCGCGCGCCGGTTCGAACGCCGCACGCACCTTCTGACAGACGGCATCGAAATCGACGAGCGGACTTTCCGTTGCGCTGAAGGGTGTGCCCTGCTCCATAGTTCCGATTGCCTGAGAATTGAGCTACATATCTACAGGAGGGCCAGTCCGGGTGATGTGATGGTTTTCGCCAAACCGTCGCGCACGTCTCGAATCTGCGACGCTCGGAGAAATCGGCGTTCGCGCGCCCGGTATGACATATCATCCGGCCAACGCCGGCAACTTCAGAGATTGGACACCAACCTTGAGAACCATGTCTCCGATCCGTGAGAACCGTCAGTATCGGTACTACGATTTTGTGATGGCCGCCTATGTGTGCGTGCTGTTGTGCTCGAATCTGATCGGACCCGCAAAGGAGACCTCCTTCCACGTGCCCGTCATCGGTACGGTGACCTTCCTGGCCGGCGTGCTGTTCTTCCCGATCTCCTATATTTTTGGCGATATCCTCACGGAAGTTTACGGTTACGCGCGCGACAGACGCGTGGTGTGGGCGGGATTCGGCGCATTGGCGTTCGCCTCCGTCATGGCGGCGGTGATCGTGCATCTCCCACCATCGGAAAGCTCGCGCGCAACGCAGCCTGCGGTGGAGGCAATTTTCGGCAACACGCCGCGCATCGTGGTCGCCTCCACCATCGCCTTTCTATGCGGAACGTTCGTCAACAGCTACGTCCTCGCCAAGATGAAAATCTGGACCGCGGGACGTTGGCTTTGGACCCGGATCGTGGGCTCGACACTTTGCGGTGAGTTCATCGACTCGCTGATCTTCTACTTCGTCGCGTTTTACGGCCGCATGCCCGGAGGCCATCTGGTCGCGATCATGTTCACGCAATATGTCTTGAAAAGCGGCTGGGAATTTTTGGCCGCGCCGCTCACCTACCGGGTCGTCGCGTTCCTGAAGAGAGCTGAGCAGGAGGATTACTACGACATCGGGACCAACTTCACGCCTTTCTCGCTGAGGACCTGAGCCGCTCAATTGGCCGGTGCTTCGCCACGATTTGCCACCATTCCTCGAGGTCTCCGCCCGAATCTGCTGGCGAAATGTCTGCAACGGGCGGCGGTCGCCGCCTGTCGTGGCGAAGCCTGGCAATCGAGGAGCGGTGTATGAAGACTCAGTATTCGAAGGTGGTCTGGACGATGGGGTTGATGGGATTGAGCGCGACGGCATTGGCGGGGGCGCCCGAGACGAAGCCGTCCCCGCAAGAGCCGGCCGGTTTCATAACCGGTGCAGTCATCGGTGGCTTCGCGGCCGGGCCGGTGGGCGCAGTCGTGGGGGCGGGGATCGGCACCTGGCTCGGCAATCGGGTGCACCGTGCCGGTGAGGCCCGCAAGGCCGAAGCGCAGGTCGCGCTGCTCGAGAGCGACAAGATGGAGCTCGAGGCCGTAAAGACGCAGCTCGAGGCCAAGACCGCGCAGCTCGAAGCGGCCCGCGGCGATCTGGAGGAGACCAATCGAGCGCTCACGGCGCGGCTCGATCAGCTGGCGCACAGCGTGGAGGCGGCGCAACAGTCCCAGGATGCCTCCGCACGCGAAGAGGCCGCCAAAGTGCTCGACGGATTACAAGGGGACATCCTGTTCCGAACGGGCAGCGCGGATATTCCCGAAGACTCCTCGCACGAAATCGAGACCCTGGCCGGGATGATAGCCAAATCCCCGTCGTTGATCGTGCGGTTGGACGGATACGCGGATCCGAGAGGAACGCCCGATGGCAACATGCAACTGTCCGAGGCGCGTGCCAATGCCGTGCGAGATCTGTTCCTGGCGGCAGGTGTGCGCGAGGACGCGCTTGAAATAAATGCCTATGGCGAGAGCAAAAGCACGGCGGAGGATAACGATGGCTATGCGCTCGAACGGCGCGTGCGCTTGACCCTCAAGGCCGCCCCTCCGGAAGCGGCGGCTGAGAGCCTCAGCCCGGCCAAGGACGCGGTCGCGTCGGCCGCGACGCTGCCGCCGACCGCTGCGGCGCAGGGGAGCGGTGACAAGTGAGAAAGCGCGGCTCGGCGCGATGGCGTCGAGCCGCCCTTGTTTCCGGCGCCATCCCGCGCCTACGATAGGCCATGGCCGACCATCCCAAGATCGTGATGCTGGACCGCTATCAAACCGGCGAATCGGCCAATCCTTCGCCCGAGAAGATCCTGGCCGGCATACCTCGCACGCGAGTTTCCAATCAGTTCACCGACGGCACGCAGCAGTTTTTCTGCGGCCTATGGACCAGCACCGCGGGCAAGTGGCGGGTGCGATATACGGAGCACGAGTTCTGCGTGCTGATCGAGGGCCGCGTGCGCCTGGAGTCGATCAGCGGCGAGAAAAATGAGATGCGCGCCGGCGATGCCTTCGTCGTGCCGGCAGGATATGAAGGTATTTGGGAGGTCGCCGAGCCTTGCAAGAAGTGGTACGCGATCTTCGAGGCGAAGACCTAGGCCCCCCGGCCTGCCTTCCGGAAAATGCGCGCTCGGGCGGCCGTCAAGCTGTCTCGCGAATCGCCTCGGCCAAGGTCTCGACGATCCGCGAGATTTGCCTGGACTCGATGATCAGCGGGGGCGACAGCGCCACGATATCCCCGGTGACCCGGATCAAGACGCCCTTTTCGAAGCACTTCACGAACACCTCGAAGGCCCGCGCCCCGGGCTTGCCCGCGCGCGGCTCCAATTCCACCGCGCCGATCAGGCCGTAATTGCGGATGTCGATCACATGTGGAGCATTGCGAATCGAGTGCAGCGTCTCCTGCCATTCGTGGCTGAGCGTGGCGGCGCGGGTGAGCAGCCCGTCGCGCTGGTAGATATCCAGGGTCGCTAGCGCCGCGGCACAGGCGACCGGGTGTGCGGAATAGGTATAGCCGTGGAAGAATTCGATCGAATTCTCGGCTCCCTGCATGAAGGCGTCGTAGATCTTGCGCTGCGCAAACACCGCGCCCATCGGTATTGCGCCGTTGGTCAGACCCTTGGCGGTCGTCATGATGTCGGGAGTAACTTCAAAATCCTGCGCGGCGAAGGGCTTCCCGATGCGACCAAATCCCGTGATCACCTCGTCGAATATCAACAGGATGTCGTGCTTGTCGCAGATCTCGCGCAAGCGCTTCAGGTAGCCGACGGGAGGCAGGATCACGCCCGCGGAGCCGCCGATGGGCTCGACGATCACGGCAGCGATGGTGGAGGCATCATGCAGCGCGATCAGGCGCTCCAAGTCGTTGGCGAGGTGCATGCCCCAATGCGGCAGGCCGCGCGAGAAGGCGTTGTGTCCGAGGTCGAGCGTGTGCTGCAGGTGATCCACGCTCGGCAGCATGGAGGAGGCGAAGAACTTGCGATTGTTGACCAGGCCGCCGACGGACATTCCGCCGAAGCCGACGCCGTGATAGCCCTTCTCCCGGCCGATGAGCCGGGTTCGATGCCCCTGGCCGCGCGCACGGTGATATGCAATGGCGATTTTGAGGGCCGTGTCGACGGACTCGGAGCCCGAGTTGGTGAAGAACACCCGGTCCATCTCGGGGGGTGCAATCGCCGCCAAGCGGTTCGCAAGCTCGAAAGCGATGGGATGTCCCATCTGAAAGGTGGGTGCGAACTCCATGGTGCCCAACTGTTTTGTCACCGCCTCGGTAATTTCCCGGCGGCCATGACCGGCGTTGACACACCAGAGGCCCGCGACGCCGTCGAGCACTTCGCGGCCCTCCGGAGTCCAGTAATGCATGCCCTCTGCGCGAGCCAACAACCGCGGATGGCCCTTGAACTGCCGGTTGGCGGTGAACGGCATCCAGAAAGCGTCGAGATCGGTCTTTGCGGGAGCAGGAGTGATTCGGGCGTTCATGCGGGTCCTTAGGGGGCGAGGCGGTGTGCGTCTTTAGGGCGGATGATAAAGAAATTCAACACAATCATCAATTTTAGCTGCGCAATCACACGAACTGTTTAATATAATACACAGCATGACCATGGACGTGGGTGCTCACCTCAAGGCGGTCAGGCAGATGTACGGCCTCTCGCAGCGCGAGCTCGCCAAGCGCGCCGGTGTGACCAACGGGCTCATATCGCTGATCGAACAGAACCGCGTGAGCCCGTCCGTCTCCTCGCTTCGCAAAGTGCTCGACGGCATACCCATGGCCCTGGCCGAGTTCTTCACGCTCGACCTGGCCGGCAAGCCGGAGGTGTTCTTCCCGCGTTCCGAACTTGCGGACATCGGCACGGGCGCCGTGGAACTGCGGCTCGTGGGAGGGCGTCTGGCCAATCGCAGCATGGCCATCCTGCACGAGCGCTATCCGCCCAACGCCGACACCGGCGAAGAGATGCTGGCGCACGCCGGCGAAGAGGGCGGGGTGGTCGTCAAGGGCAAGATCGAACTATCGGTCGGCGGCGAATCGCGGATCCTGTCCGCCGGGGACGCGTATTACTTCAAGAGCTCGATTCCACATCGCTTCCGAAATACCGGGCGCGAGGATTGCGAAATCGTGAGCGCGAGCTCGCCGCCCACGTTCTAGCACCGCAGTTCGAGTCTCGGCGATTTCGCCGGCCGTTCAGGTAGCATAGCCGCCATGAGCAAGATTACCGTCGCCGCCACGCAAATGGCGTGCAGTTGGGACCGTGACGCCAATATGGCGCGCGCCGAGAAACTGATCCGTGAGGCGGCCCGCCGCGGCGCGAACCTGGTTCTGATCCAGGAGCTTTTCGAAACCCCCTACTTCTGCAAGGACCATGACTCGAAATATTTCGATCTGGCCAAGCCCCTGGAGGGCCATCCGGCCGTGGAACATTTTCGCGGGCTGGCGCGCGAGCTCGATGTGGTGCTGCCCGTGAGCGTGTTCGAGCACGCCAACAACGCGTTCTACAACTCGGTGGTGATGGTGGATGCCGGCGGAGCGGTGCTCGGAAGCTACCGCAAATCGCACATCCCGGAGGGCGCGGGCTACCACGAGAAATTCTATTTCTCGCCGGGCGACTCGGGCTTCAAGGTTTTCGACACCCGGTTCGCGAAGCTCGGCGTCGCCATCTGCTGGGATCAGTGGTTCCCGGAGGCGGCGCGGTCCATGGCACTCATGGGCGCCGAGGTGTTGATGTATCCCACCGCGATCGGCTCCGAACCGCACGATCCGACGCTCGACTCGAGTGCGCACTGGCAAAGGACCATGCAGGGTCACGCGGCGGCGAACGTCATGCCGCTGCTCGCATCCAACCGCATCGGCTCGGAGCAGGGGCAGAAATATTCCATGACCTTCTACGGCTCGTCCTTCATTGCCTCCCACACCGGGGAGAAAGTCGCGGAAGCGGATCGTACGAGCGAGAGTGTGCTCACCGCCACGTTCGATTTGGACGAGGTTCGACGCTATCGCCAGGCGTGGGGCATATTCCGCGACCGGCGGCCCGACCTGTACTACCCGATCCTGTCGCTCGATGGACGCGCTTGAGGCCGACGCGGTTCCGCACGATCTGGTCTTTGTCGATCTGGAGACGACAGGGGGAAATGCGGCCCATCACCGCATCACCGAGATCGGCATCGTGCGGGTCCACTGCGATGCGGTGGTCGAGGAATGGAGCACGCTGGTCAATCCGGACTGCCTGATCCCCTCCTACATCCAGAGCTTCACCGGCATCACCAACGAGATGGTGCAGGGCGCGCCGCGCTTCGCCGAGATCGCGAGGATCGTGCTGGAGAAGCTATGCGCTTCGACCGATCCGGTTGCCGGCACGGAGCAGCCGGTGTTCGCGGCCCACAACGCACGCTTCGACTATTCGTTCCTGCGCGCCGAATTCCGGCGGGCCGGCATCCCTTTCTCAGCTCCCGTGCTGTGCACGGTCAAGCTGTCGCGGCGTCTGTTTCCCGAGCACCCGAGGCATAGCCTCGACGCGGTGATGGAGCGGCACGAGCTCATCTGCAGCGCGCGGCATCGGGCACTCGGCGATGCGCGTGTGCTCAGCGATTTCTGGTCGATCCTGCGCGCCTCGATTGCCGAGTCGGAACTGGCGGCCGCGGCCCGATCCGCGCAAAGCGCAGTTAAATTGCCGCCGCAGCTGCCGGAGGGACTGGCGGACGAGCTGCCCGAGGGCTGCGGCGTGTACCGCTTCCGCGGGGCCGATGAGGCGCTTTTGTTCGTCGGCAGGGGAGCCTGCCTGCGCAGCGCGATTCTCGCGCATTTTGCCGACGAGCGCGCCGCGCACCGCGAGCACCAGCTCAAGCATGACGTGCGGAGCATCGAGTGGGTCGAGACCGCCGGCGAGCTGGGCGCACTGCTTCGCGAGCTGCACGACATCAAAGTCCTTGAGCCGAAGTACAACCGCCGTCCCCACTCGCTCGCCGAGAGCTGCACGCTGAAGATTTCCCCCGCCTCGGGCGCCGTGCGGATGCTTGCCATCGATGAGACGGAGCCGGGCGAGCTCGAGACGTGTTGCGGTGTGTTTCACTCGCGCAAGGATGCCCGCAAGGCATTGACCGACATCGCAAAGGCGAAGCAGTTATGCCTCAAGCTGCTGGGCTTGGAGGAGGGCGAGGGCTCTTGTCTCGCGCATCAGCTGGGCCATTGCAAGGGCGCCTGCGTCGGCAAGGAGCCTTTGATCCTGCACGCGGTGCGGGTGCAGATGGCACTCGCGTCCTTAAAGTTCAAATCCTGGCCGTTTCCAGGCCGCGTGGCGCTCATCGAGCGCGGCGCCATGGGCTCGGTCGATTCGCATGTGCTGGATCACTGGGGGTATCTCGGGACTGCGCGTTGCGAAGAGGAATTGGCCTCACTCACGCGCAGCACCGCTCCTCGCCCCTTCGATCCACACGTTTACCGGATTCTGGTGCGCTACCTTGCGAACCATACCAAGCTCGAATGGCAGGATCTCCAGGTCGGCTCGCACCTCGGCAGCGCCGATGTGTATTGACGGCCCCGCGTGAACGATAACGTTCGCTACTGGATCGCCACCGCGCCGGTGGGTGCATCGTCGGTGCTCGCCGAGGAGCTCGCCACGTTCGGCGCCGCCGACATCCGCGAGCGCAGCCACGACGTAAAGTTCCAAGGCACGCTCGAAGTCGGCTACCGCACGTGTTTGTGGTCGCGCACCGCCACGCGGGTGCTGTTGAACCTGGGCTCGGTCGAAGCGGGTACCACCGAGGTCCTGTTCGAGGGCCTCAAACGCTTCGATTGGCGCGAGCATGTCGGTCCCGGGGCGACGCTCGCCTGCGGCTGCAGCGGCGGTAATGCCGCGATCCGTCACACGATCTACGGCTCGCAGCTGCTGAAGGATGCGGTCTGCGACAACCTGCGCGAGTTCACCGGGGAGCGGCCCGTCATCCGGCCCGAACGGCCTGATGTGCTCTTGCATCTGCACGTGGAGGGTCCGACCGCGCTGGTGTCGGTCGACTTCTCCGGGGAGAGCTTGCATCGGCGCGGGTATCGCACCGAGGGCGGCCGCGCGCCGCTGAAAGAGAATGTGGCGGCCGCCGTGCTGCTTCGGGCGGGTTGGGCGCAAATCGCCGGCGCCGGCGGCACGCTGGTCGATCCGATGTGCGGTTCCGGGACATTCCTCACCGAAGCTGCGCTCATCGCGAGCGACGCCGCGCCCGCCTTCGATCGGGATTATTTCGGATTTCTGGGCTGGCGCGGGCATGATGCCGAGCTCTGGCGGCGGCTTCGCGAAGAGGCCTCGATGCGCCGCGCGGCGCGCCCGCCGAGGCGGCGCATCGTCGGTTCCGACATCGATGCGGACGCCGTGCGCATGGCGATCGCCAACGTGGCGCAGGCCGGGGTCGCGGAGTGGGTGCACGTCGAGAAGCGCGCGCTCGAGTCGGTCGCGGCGCCGGCCGGATCCGCAGGCTTGGTGGTGGCGAATCCGCCGTACGGGGAGCGGATCGGCGCGGATTCCGCGCTGCCTCAACTCTACGCGGATCTCGGGCGGCTGTTGCGCGAGCGGTTCCAGGGGTGGCAGGCGGCGATCTTGACCGGTAATCCGCCGCTGGCGCGCCATCTCGGCCTCCACGCCAAGCGCACCCATCGGGTAAACAACGGCGCCATCGAATGCCGGTTGCTGCGCTTCGATTTGACCGTGGACAACACGCGACCGTCGCCGAGTGAAACGCGCGCCAAGTGGTCCGCTCGCCCCGGCGCGCAGATGTTCGCCAACCGCTTGCGCAAGAATCTGGACCGTCTGGAGCCGTGGGCGGCGAAGGAGGGCATCGAATGCTTCCGTCTGTACGACGCCGACATGCCCGAATATGCGTTCGCCATCGACGTCTACGGACGGCAACCTCGCCACGTGTACGTGCAGGAATACGCGCCGCCCAAGACCGTCGATCGGGAAAGCGCGCGTGAACGCCGCCGCGAGGTCTTGACCGTCCTGCCGGAGTTCCTCGAGGTGCCGCTGGAATGCGTCCACAGCCGGGTGCGCAAATCGCAGAAAGGGACCGAGCAGTACCAACGACTATCCGAGCGGCCTGCGTCGCGCTCGGATCGCCCCGCCGGCTCCGCGAGGCAAGCCGAGCCGGCGCCCGATGCAGACCGGGTGAGGGTGCCCGAGGGAGGCCTCGAGTTCTGGGTGAATTTCCGCGATTATCTCGATACGGGTTTGTTTCTCGATCACCGCCTCACCCGTCAGTTGCTGCGGCAATGGTCGCAGGGTGCAGACTTCCTGAATCTGTTCTGCTACACGGGCAGTGCCACGGTTTATGCGGCCGCAGGCGGCGCTCGCTCCAGCGTGAGCGTCGATCTGTCGAACACCTACCTCGACTGGGCGCACGATAACCTGGCGCTGAACGGTTTCGGCGGACGCGAGCATGCGTTGCAGCGCGCCGACTGCCTCGAGTGGGTTGCGAGTCAGGAAGCGGACGGGGCGCGCTTCGATCTGATCTTCGTCGATCCGCCGACCTTCTCGAATTCCAAGCGCATGGAGGGAGTGCTCGACGTGCAGCGCGATCACGTAGGAATGATCCGCCGCTCGCTGAATCTCTTGCGGCCGGCGGGCCGGCTGGTGTTCTCGACCAATTACACGCGCTTCAAACTCGATGCGGCCGCGCTTGCGGACCTGGAGGTGGAGGACATCAGCGCCCGCACCATCCCCAGGGACTTCGAGCGCAATCCGCACATCCATCGCTGCTTCGTGATTCGCCTGCGGGGCGCACGGTGATGGCGAGATTCCTGGCGCGCCGCGCGGTTTTGTCCCTGATCACGCTCGCGATCCTGTCGGTGATCGTGTTTCTCGGCGGCCAACTGCTGCCGGGCGATGTGGGACGCGCGGTGCTTGGCCCCCTGGCGGACGCCCGCGCGGTGGCTTTGTTCAATCATCAGGTCGGCGTCGATCGACCGCTTGCGGTCCAGTACTTCGATTGGATCGCGCACTTCGCCACGGGCGACATGGGCCGATCATTCACGTTTCGCTCGCCGGTCGCGCCGTTCATCGCCCAGGCGCTGGTCAATTCCCTGAAGCTTGCGGCGTTGGCGTTCGTGCTGGTGGTGCCGCTCGGGATCGCCGGCGGCGTGTGGGCGGCAGTTCGAGTCGGTCAATGGGGCGACCGCGCCCTGGTGCTGCTCGGCCAGTCGCTGGGCGTCGTTCCGGAGTTCATTTCATCGATCGTGCTCATCCTGGTATTCGGGGTATGGCTGCATTGGCTGCCGATGTCCGCGGACTGGCCCGAGGGGGCCGGGCCGCTGACGCAGCTCAGATACCTGATCCTACCCGCGCTCCCGCTCGTGCTGGTGTTCTTCGGCTACATCGCCCGCGTAGCGCGAGCGGGCACGGTCGAGGCATTGGACGCCGACTACACCCGCACGGCGATCTTGAAGGGATTGCCCATGGCGACGGTAATGCGCCGGCACGTGCTGCGCAATGCGCTGCTGCCGACCATCACGGTGGTGGCTAGCCTGCTCGGGTATCTGGCCGGCGGCCTCGTGGTGATCGAGACGCTGTTTCACTATCGGGGCATTGGCGCGCTGATCTATTCCGCCGCTCGCGCCAAGGATTTTCCCATGCTCGAGGCCGGCGTGCTCACCGTGGGCGCCGTCTACGCGATCGCATCGGTGCTCGCGGATCTGTTGTCCGCCGCGCTCAACCCGCGGCTGCGGGGCGCGCGCGCGTGAGCATGGCCGCCGACGTCAGCACACGCCCCACCGAGCCTGAGGCGACCTCGAGCCCCGGGCGCGAGCGCTGGCTCGCGGCGGCCCGCTCACCCACGCTCATTGCGGGGCTGCTTATCCTGGCATTTTGGATCGTGTGCGCTCTGTTTGGCGCAGGCATCACGCCTCGAGACCCTTACGCGGACGATCTGCTCGCGACGCTGTTGCCGCCCTCAGCCGCCCACTGGTTCGGCACCGATCAGCTCGGAAGGGACATCTTCTCGCGGGTGATCGTGGGGGCACGAGACATCCTGATCGTGGCACCGCTGGCAACGCTTCTCGGCACGGCGCTCGGGACCGCCCTTGGCCTGTGTATCGGATATTTCAGGGGGGCGCTCGATGAGGTCATCAGCCGGATCATCGAGGCGCTGCAGGCGCTGCCGCTGGTCATCGTCGCGCTCATGGCGCTCGCGGCCGTTGGCACCTCCAATACCTCAGTGGTGCTGGTGATCGGCTTCGTGTTCACGCCGCTGATTGCGCGCACCGTCCGCGCCGCGGTGCTCAACGAAACCGATCTGGATTACGTCGCGGCGGCGCGACTTCGCGGCGACGGCGCGCTCGCCATCATGTTCATCGAGATTCTCCCCAACGTTCTGCCGATCGCCACCGTCGAGATGACCGTGCGCCTGGGCTACGCGATCTTCTTCGTGGCCTCCTTGAGCTTCATCGGTTTCGGAATTCAGCCGCCCTCCGCGGACTGGGGCATCGCCATCGCGGAAAACTACAGCCTGATCGGCAGCTACTGGTGGACCGTGCTGTTCGATGCGGGCGCCACTGCCTCGCTGGTGATCGGCGTCAACCTGGTCACGGATGGGCTCGCCGGCGTGCTCGACGCATGAGGGACCGGCAGGAAAAAAGCCCTGCGACGGACAGTGCCGCGCGCGCCGACGCGCTGCGCTTCGAGGATGTCAGTGTGACCTACCGAAGCGGCCGCCACGATCGGCGGGTGCTCACCGGTGTGAGCCTCGCGATCCGCCGCGGCGAGTCCTACGGCCTGGTGGGGGAATCGGGCTGCGGCAAATCCACCGCGGCCTTCGCCGCCATCCGTTACCTCGCGCGTAACGGCCGGGTCAGCGGCGGGCGCATCTGGGTCGATGGGCGGGACTTGATGGCGCTGTCTCAGGCGGAACTTCGCCGCTTGCGCACCGAGAGCGTCTCGATGGTCTACCAGGATCCAGGACGGGCGCTCAATCCCGCGCTTCGAATCGAGCGGCAAATGATGGAAGTGTTCGAGGTTGCGGAGGGAATGTCCGGCGATCGAGCACGGTCGCGCGCGCGCGAAATGCTCGCGCGCGTCCAGATCGGCAGTCCCGACCGAGTGCTGCGCAATTATCCGCACGAGCTGTCGGGCGGCATGCAGCAGCGGGTGATCATCGCCATGGCGCTGTCGACCAGCCCGGCGCTGCTGATTCTCGATGAGCCCACCACGGGGCTCGATGCGACCGTGGAGGCCGAGGTGCTGGATCTCGTCGCTACCTTACGCGCCGAGTTCAACAACTCCATCCTGTTCATCAGTCACAGTCTTCCGGTGATCGCCCGGATGTGCGACCGGGTGGGCGTGCTCTATGCGGGCGAGCTTGTCGAGGAAGGGCCGGTGAGCCGCGTGTTCCACGCCCCTCGTCATCCGTACACGGTGGGCCTGATGCGCTGTGTACCGAGATACGGCCTGCATAAGAGTCAGGGCCGGCTTGAAACCATCCCGGGCTTCCTGCCCGCTCCGGGGTCAATCACCGACCGCTGCGTTTTCGTCACGCGCTGCGCCAATGCCACGGAGCGCTGCGCCCACGAGGTTCCGCCGCCGATCGTTCAGGAGGGACATGTCGCGCGCTGTTTTTACCCGGACCGCGCCGCGCAATTGCCGCGCCAGTCTTTGCAGGACAGCGCCGCTTTGTCGACTGGCGCCGCTGCGGACGCTGCGGGTTCTGCGGGCGCTGCGCCACTGCTTCGCGCGGAGCACCTATCGAAGACCTATCTGGTCTCGGGCAAGCCGTTCCACGCGGTGCACGATGTGGCCCTCGAGCTTTGGCCCGGCGAGACCCTGGGCTTGGTGGGGGAGTCGGGCAGCGGCAAGAGCTCGCTGGCGAAATTATTGCTCGGCTTATCGGTACCGGATGAGGGCAGCGCCATCGAGCTCTGCGGCGATGCCTTACCGGCGCGCGCCGAGGACCGCACGCGCGGCCAGCTGAAGGCATTGCAGATCATCTTCCAGAATCCGGGCGCGGCCCTGAATCGCTCGCAGACCGTGCGACGGTTGATCGGCCGCTCGCTGCGGCTCGTCGGTCTATCGGCGGCGGCGCAGGAAGTGCGGCTGCGCGAGATCGCGGCGTCGGTACGGCTCACACTTCGCCATCTCGAGGAGAAGCCGCGGCAGCTGTCGGGCGGACTGAAGCAGCGGGTGGGTATAGCGCGGGCGTTTGCCGGAGGCCCTGGGGTCGTGGTGTGCGACGAGCCCACCTCGGCGCTCGACGTATCGGTGCAGTCCGCGATCCTCAATCTGTTGGTGGACCTGCAGGCTGAACGGCAGGTCAGTTATCTCTTCATTTCGCACGACCTGAACGTGGTGCATTACCTGTCCGACCGGATTGCGGTGCTGTATCTCGGCCGGCTGATGGAGATCGGACCCTCGGAGAAGGTGTTCGCAGGCCCCCATCACCCCTATACCGAGGCGCTGCTGTCCGCGAATCCGAGTCTGGAGGAACACGGCGTGCAGCGCATCCGCTTGAGGGGCGAGCTGCCGAGCGCATCGAACCTGCCGACCGGGTGCGTCTTTCATACACGCTGTCCGCGTAAAATCGGCGCCGTTTGCGAGCGGGAGGAGCCGCCGTTCGCGCTCGCGGGCGAGGGCCACGCGATCCGATGCCATATCCCCGCCGCAGAGCTCGGCCGCAGCGCCCGCGCGGCGAATCGCCCGAAGGAGCCGCGCTAAGCGCTCGAGCTGCCGAGCAACACGATCAACCGGCTCCAGGCTTTTTCCGCCTGATCGTGATCATAGACTTGCGAGTCCGGCGGACACCATCCGTGCTTCGTGCCGGTATATACCTCGATTTCTGCGGGCAGGTGGGCCGCGGCGAAGGATTTGCGCAGCACGTCCTTGGCTTCGGGCTGCTTCTGATCGTCATTCTCGGCGATCGCGATCAGGAACTGCGCTTTCATCTGCGGAATCAACCGATGTGGACTGTCGGGCGAATCGCTCACCAAGCCGCCGCCGTGGAACGTGGCGCCTGCCCCGACGCGTTTCGGAAAGGCTGCCGCCGTGCGAAATACGAAAGGGCCGCCCATGCAATAGCCGGTCGTCGCCATTTTTTTAGCCTTATCGACGCAGGATTGGGCATCCAAAAAGCCGACGAAAGCCGTGGCGTCGGTCACCGCGGTTTGGGCGTTCAAAGTGCCTGCAAGGGTCATGAGCGCATTACGCGTCGGAGGATCGTTGAAGTCGGGATGCTCGGGCGCCGTCGGCGCCCGCCGCGTGCGGTAGAAGGGATTGATGACCAAGACGGCATAACCGGATTGGGCGAGGCGGGTCGCCATCTGCTTGAAGGCGGGCCGCAAGCCGAAAATGTCGGGCCAGATGAGCACCGCCGGGGACTTGCCCTTCACGGGGTGCACGAAATAGGCGTCGGCGACCCCATCCGGCGTCGTGATATCGACATCCGCCCCGGTCGTAGGAGCGCCATCGGCGAGCGCCGGCAGGGCAGCCACCAAACCGGCACCGAGCGCCATCGCTCCGAATTGCCGGCGCGTCAAATCGCCCGAGCGCCGCGCGAATTCATCCAAGTCGTCATGCTCACACATGTCCCACTCCGCCGCGTTTTAAAGCAGCGATAATCTTGCACTCACGGGTGTGTGGCGGGCAATAGGCGCAGCACGTAGGGATATTCCTACCTCACGGCGCCCGACACCTGCGTTGCCGCCAGATTGAGCTGACCCATGGCGGTCGGGCGCACACCAGTCACATCGTGGGCGGTCACCGACAGCCAATCATAGAAATAGGCGATGATCACCGGTGTCTCCTCGAGCAAGAGCCGCTGGATGCGTCCCGCGGCCGTGCGCTGGGACGCAGGGTCGAGCGCAGCGATGTACTCTGCAGCGAGCCGGTCGTAGTGCGGATTTTTGAAATGCGCGGCGTTGAACGTGCCGCGGCTGCCGAGGCTCGCAGTGAGAACAGTGTTGGGCACGCCGCGATGCGCGTAGTCCTCGATTCCCATCTCCGAGTCCAACCAATCGGAAGAGCCGAATACGGCGCGGCCGAAATACGCCGACTGATCCTCCACATTGAGCGTCAACTCGATCCCTATCTTTCTAGTCGCGTTCTGAATGACCACGGCGTAGTCCGGAATCTCCTGAAAGCGCTCCGCGGTGAGCCGGGCCTTGAAGCCGTTGGGGACGCCCGCCTCGGCGAGAAGTCTTTTGGCGAGAACCAGATCCTCGTTTCGCTGCGCCACCGTGGGATCGGTGGCGGGGAAGATGGGCGCGAACGGGGAGTCATTGCCGAGCGACGCGCGTCCCCGGAACATGCCGTGCACGAGGTTGTCGCGGTTGAGGCATAGCGCGATGGCGCGCCGCACGCGCTTGTCGGCAAACGGCCCCCGGTCGGTGCGCAGGTGAACCTGCTCGTGCGCGCTTGATTTCAAGCTCACGATGTTGAGCCGAGGATCAGCCAACAGGGCTTGACTGCCCTGAACGGGAACGTGCAGCAGCACGTCGAGCTGGCCGCCCTGCATCGCGAGCACCTGCGCCTGAATGCTGTCGTAGAAGTCGAACAGCACGCGCGCAACCGTCGCTTTGCCGCCCCAATAGTCCTCGTTCCGCACGAACGAGGCGTGCGCCTTGGAGACGTATTTCTGCAGTCTGAAGGGACCCGTCCCGTTGAACGTGTGCTCGAAGTCTCCGGAATAATCAGCCGGCAAGATGATGGCGTTGTAGTTATCCGAGGACACGAGGTAGGGAAAGCTTCCGTTCGGAGCGTCGAGCTCAAATGCGACGGTGTAATCGTCGAGCACTCGCGCACCGCCCCTTGAAAGGGTCCCGGCAAAGGCCGAGAGCGCGATCGATCCATTCGCCGGGTCGGAGAGCCGGTTCATAGTCGCGACCACGTCCGCCGCGGTCAGCGTGCGGCCGTCATGGAAGCGGACCCCGCGGCGTATCTTGAACGTCCAGACGCTCCCGTCGGCGTTGGGCTTCCAGCTTTCCGCCAGCGCCGGCTGCAGGGTGAGATCGGGATCCGAGTTCGCGAGGTACTCTCCCGTTTGGCTGAGCAGACAAACGCCGCCGGTGTCGCCCACGGTCAGCGGATCGATCAGCCCGGCGGGCACGGGCATGCCGACGGCCAGAGTACGCGCGCCCGGGTCGGCGGCCGCGCGGGCCGGCCGTGAAGCCGTTGCGCCGGCGAGCGGCGCCCACAACCCAATGAGCGCGGCGTGGCGCAGGAAGCTGCGCCGGTCGATTCTACCGGCGAGGTAATCCTCGATCGCGACGTTCTGCGCGGCGGTGCCACGGCGTCTCAGCGCCTCGAGCGCGATCGGGGACCAGTTCACGCGCTGGTCGAGTCGATGCGTTCATCAGGCGCGAAGATGTTCGCGGTGATGGCATCGGCCAATTGCCCGAGCTGCGGGCCGAGAATGCGGTCCTCGACCACCGGTGGTACGTGGGTACGGATCAGCTCGACAAATTGGCCGAGTGGGATCGGGGGCGTGCGATCGGTGACGAACAGCGCCTGCGATGCCACCACGGCGAGCATCGCGAGTGAGGCGTCCAGACAAAGTGCCGCCCTTGCCTCCTTGCTCCAGGCGATGAACCCCGGGGCCGCGACGTCGTCCTGACCCGACCCCAAACTGTCGCTGCCCGGGATGAAGGTGCGCTGCGCGGCCGAGCGGGCAAGCTCCACGTACCCGTTCGCCGCCATCGGGATGTAGCCGATATTGCCGCGACCGTCGCTCTGACCCGGCTGGCGCCCGACCAGCAGCTGATCCGGCAGATGGGAGACCTGGCCGTTCAGCAATTTGCCGCAGTGACGGTCCGCCAGCAAACACACATCCGCCCAGATGCCCGCCAGATCGTCGAGCGCGGGTGCGGCCATGGCGTTGTGATAACCGCCGGTGCTCAGGCAGCGCCCGTACGGATGTTGGCCATCGGGCGGCAGATAGACCGGATTGTCGGACACCGAGGAAAGCGAAATATTGGCAGCGCGCTCCGCGGCAGACACGGCGCGATGCGCGTGGCCAAGGATGCGCGGCACGATCCGGTAGCTCACCGGCGCCTGGTAGTTGCGCCGGCCGTGAACCTCACCCAGGTACGTGCGCAAAGAGCGCAGCGCGGCAGCCTCGTGCGCATCGCCCCACAGTGCGTCGAGCGCCGCATCGTAGTGCTCGAGCGGCGCGCGGAACGCTTCGATCGACAGCGCAAAGGTCTCCAGCGCGATCTGCAGCCGGCGGCGGCCCGCAATGGCCGCATCCGCCATCAACGCAGCCGCGCACGGTGAACCGTTGATCAGCGAGCCGCGCTCCTTGACCTCGAGGTCGAAACGGCTGGAGAGCTCGGCGAACAACGGATAGAGCGCGAGAATCTCGCCCGCGCCGCCTTGTCCGGCGGCGGCGACGCGCGGCATGGGTCCTCCATCTAACATCCCGGCCACGGCTTCCACGATCCGCGGCGTGGTGGCGGAATGTCCCTCGATAAAATTGGCGAGGCGCGCGAATACGATGCCCCGCACCACTCGATCCGGGAGATAGTCGCCGAACGAGGTCGCGGCGGGATAGGGCTTGATGCGGGCGTGTACGTCCCGCTCTTCCAGCGTCAGGCGGTGGCTCGCCCGCTCGCCCATGGCGGTGGTCACCCCATAAATGACCACCGACGGATCCTTGTCGATCAGCTCCAAAAACGAGGCGCGGCAGGAGGCGATACGTTGCATCGCGTCGGCGCCGATGCGCACGCCCTCGCGCTGCCACGCGACCCGATAGAACGCGGTCAGCGTGATGTCAGCGCGGCTGTTGAGGAGGACGGTCAAGTAATCACCATGAACAATTTTAGAATAGGGAGTGCCTAGGATATGTGGTGGAATAGACAAAACGAATACTATGCCCAATGAATCATCGAGGGGACGCAAGCGGTGGTATCGGCGTGAGCGATGACCAGTCCATACGGCCCTTCCTGGCCAGCCTCGAGCGCGTCGGCTCGTTGCGGCGGATCCACAAGGCGGTCGATCCCTCGTTCGAGCTGTCCGCCTTCCTGTCCGCGGCAGACGCAGGACCCGCGCTGCTGTTCGAGCGGCTCGCCGGTTCCGAGCTCCGCGCCGTGGGGAACCTCTTCACCGGCCGCGCACGGATCGCCGCGGCGCTCGGAATCGCCGCCAACCAGATTCTGCCGCGGCTCGGTGCGGCGATCGCCCATCCGCTCGCGGCGATTGCAGTCGACAGAGCACCGGTGCAGGCGTGGGTGACCACGGAGAATCCGCTGGCCACGCTGCCCGTACCACGATTCTTCGAACGCGAAGAGCGGCCGTACGTCACCGCCGGCGCCATCGTTGCCCGGGATCCCGAGAGCGGCCGAGGCAACCTCTCCTTTGCGCGACTCGCCATCCTGGATGGCCGGAGCGCAATGATCGGTATCGCGCCCAATCATCACCTGGCGTTGTTCGCGCGGCGCGCGGCCGCGTTGGGCCGCGATCTCGACATCGGCGTGATCGTGGGCGCGCATCCGGCGATTCAGCTCGCGGCCTGCCTGTATTTGGGCGTCGGCGACGACGAGCTCGAGTGCGCCGGGCACCTGATGGGCGAGCCGGTCCGCGTGGTCCGCGCGCTGACCGTTGAGCTATCGGTGCCCGCGGAAGCCGAATTGGTGCTGGAGGGTCGGATCGATGCGCGACGCACCGTCGAGGAGGGGCTGGTCTCTGAATACCACGGCATGTACGAGGACTACGGCAGTGGATATCTCGCCACCTTCAGCGCGCTCACGCGGCGGCGCGATGCGATTTTTCAGGTGATCGAGCCGGGTTATCATCGCGAGCACATGTACTTGGGAGCGCTGCCCATCGCCGCGGGATTGCTCGGCGCGGTGCGAGCTGTGGCGCCGAACGTGCTCGATGTCGCGGTGACTGAGGCGGGGGCCGGACGCACCGACGTGGTGGTTCAGATGGCAGCCCCCCGGCCCGGTCAACCGCACCGCGTCATGTTCGCGATATTTGCCGCCGTGAGCCTCATCAAGCGCGTGACGGTGGTGGACGAGGACATCGATCCCTGGGACGCGGCGGCAGTTGAGTGGGCTCGTACCAACCGCATGCGGCTCGAACGCGACCTGTTGCTGATACCGAACGCCGGCACCGACCGCTCCGAGCCCATGGAGGTCGGTGGACTCGTGACCAAAGCGGGTTTTGATGCGACCGCGAAGGCGGGGGACCGGCGCGAGGGGAACGAGCGCGCCCGCCCGCCTCTGGAGGTGACCCGGGCCGTGAGGCAGTGGCTGGAGGACAATATTCCGCCGGCAGAGCGCCGATGGCTGAAGTGAGGTCTCGCGGTGATATCGTGATGCCGCTGCGGGGGCAAAGCGTGGAGAGTTGACCATGGCGGATTTCGATCTGGTAGTGACCGGCAACCTAGTGCTCGCCGAACGCATCGTCGAGAACGGCTTCGTCGCCGTGACCGGAGGAAAAGTCGCGCTCACGGGCCATGGTGCTCCACCGGCGGCGCGCGAGACGTTCGATGCGACGGGGCTATGGGTGCTGCCGGGCGTCATCGACGGCCAAGTGCATGCGGGCAGTCAGGCAAACCAGGAGGGTCTCGGGCACGCCTCGCGTGCCGCAGCGGCAGGCGGCGTGACCACCATGGTCGACATGCCCTACGATGACCCCGAACCGGTATGGCATGGCGAGCTGCTTCGCAACAAGATCCAGGAAGTCGAGCGGGATTGCCACGTCGATGCTGCGCTCTATGCGACGATCTCCGAGGCGCATGGAACCTCGACGATTGCGGGATTGATCGAGGCCGGGGCCTGCGCGTTCAAGTTCTCCACCTTCGAGGCCGCACCGGGACGCTTTCCCCGGATCGACGAGGATGTCCTCTACGAGGCGTTCGCGCAGATCGCCCCCGCCGGACTTGCCTGCGGCGTGCACAATCAGATGCAGGAGCTGACGCGCAAGAACGTCGCTCGGCTCGTTGCCGCCGAGGATACCGGCTGGGACGCGTTCGGTCGGGCCCACACCCCGCTCATCGAGCACCTCGCCACCGCGCTCATTTTCGAGCTGGGCGCGCTGACGGGGGCCCGCGCGCACGTCGTGCACGCGTCGCTGTCGCGGGGCTTCGAGCTCTGCGAGAACTACAAGGCGTTCGGCCACAAGGCCAGCATCGAGACCTGCGTGCAGTATCTGATGTTGAACGGTGAGGCGGATATGCAGCGCCTCGGAGCGAAATTGAAGCACTACCCACCAGTGCGCCCGCAGTCGGAGGTGGAGCTTCTGTGGTCGCACATCGCGGCCGGCCATTGCGCCTTCGTCTCCTCCGACCACGTGGCCTGGGGTCTGGAGCGCAAATCCAATCCCAATATTTTCAAGAACTCCTCGGGTGGCCCGGGTCTCGAGTCGCTGCTGCCGGCGTTCTGGACCGGCTGCGAGGAGCGTGGCATCTCGCCCACCATGGTGGTCAAGATGCTCTGCGACGGACCCGCCCGACATTTCAGACTGCGTGACCGTAAAGGCTCTCTCGATGTCGGCGCCCATGCGGACATCGTCGTCGTCGAGCCCGGGCGCTTCATCTTCGACGCCTCGAAGAGCCTGTCGGCGGTGCAGTGGAGCTCCTTCGATGGGCGCGAGATGCGCATCCGGGTGAATGCGACTTTCGTGCGGGGACAACTCGCCTACGATGGCGAGAAGATCGTAAATCGCGCGGGCCACGGTCGTTTCCTGCGGCCCCGCGCGGGCGGCGGCTGATGCAACGCCTCGATTCGGGCCGGCTCTGGGCTGACCTGATGGCGCTCGGGGCGATCACCGAGCCCGACCGTCCCTATACGCGATGCTCGTTCTCGCCTTTGTTCGACCAGGGGCGGGTCTGGCTCACGCGGCGGATGCGTGAGGCGGATCTCGTGACCCACGTCGATGCGGGCGGCAATCTCCTCGGGCGGCGCGCCGGCAAGCATCCCTCTTGGCCGGCGCTCGTGGTGGGATCACATAGCGACTCGGTGCCGTCGGGTGGCCGCTTCGACGGGATGGCCGGCGTGATCGCGGGCATCGGCATCGCCCGCGCGCTCAGCGAGAGCGGCATCGAGCTCGACCACCCGTTGGAAATCATCGACTTCCTGGCCGAGGAGCCCAATGAATTCGGATTGTCGTGCATCGGCAGCCGCGCGATCAGCGGGTGCCTCACCGCGGAGCAGTTGCGCGTGAAGAGCCCGAAAGGCGAAATGCTGGCGGCGGCCGTGGGCCGTGTCGGCGGTGACCCCGCAAAGTTGCCGATGGCACCGCGTCGCGACATCGGCGCGGCCTTCGAGCTTCACATCGAGCAGGGTCCCGTGCTCGAGCGAGAGGGTCTCGATATCGGGGTGGTCACCGCCATCGTCGGCATTACCCGGCTGGAGATCGAATTCCAGGGCACTGCGGGTCATGCCGGCACCACCCCCATGCAGGGGCGCCGCGACCCGCTGATCGCTGCCGCGCATATGGTGGGCTGGGTGCGAGAGACCGCTCTGCAGCTCGCAAGCGCAGGACGGGGCCATTTCGTCGCCACCGTTGGCATCATCGAGGCGCTGCCCGGCGCCAGCAACGTGATTGCGCGCAGCGCGCGGATCGTCATCGATGCGCGCAGCGAGGAGCGGGGTTTGATGGAGGAGTTTCGCGAACGGCTGGACGCGGAAAGCTGCTCCGCGGCGCAGACCGCCCATGTCGAGCGCTCGAAGCTTGCCTGCCTCTCGGACAGTCTTCCCGCGGTGTGCGATGCACACCTGCAGAGCGTGCTTTGCGAAAACGCGCAGCGCCTCGGTCTTCGCGCGAGATCGCTCGCGAGCGGCGCGGGTCACGACATGGCATTCATTTCCCGGGTCGCGCCCGCGGCCATGGTGTTCATTCCGTGCAAGGATGGACGCAGCCATACGCCCGAGGAGTGGGCCACGGCCGAGGCGTTGACCACGGGTACCGAGCTCTTGTTGGAGGCGATCCTGCAGGTGGACCGGACTACAGCCAGTCCTTGAGCCGGTAGTACAGCATCGCGAGCACCAGCGAGGGCCTGCGCAGCAGCGCTCCGCCGGGGAAGTCGCGATGCGGCAGGCGCGAGAACACGTCGAATCGTTCCGCCGTGCCTGCCACCGCCTGCGCCACGAGTTGGCCGGCGAGCACCGTGAGGGACATTCCGTGGCCGGAAAAGCCTTGCAGGTAGAACACGTTCGGCGACAGCCGCCCGAAATCCGGCGCCCGGCTCATGGTGATGTCGAGATACCCGCCCCAGACGTACTCCACGGGGACATGCGCAAGATCCGGAAAAATGCGCACCATGCGCCGGCGCATGGATTCGGCCAGTTGCGGGGGTTGAAGGGCGCTGTAGCTCACGCGCCCGCCGAACAGGATTCGCTCATCGGCGGAGCGGCGAAAATAATCCAAGATCCAGTTGATGTCGGCAATGGCGGCATTGCTGGGCAATAAGGAGCGGGCAAGCCCGGCCTCGAGCGGTCGGGTCGCAATGATGTAAGTGCCGACGCCGAGTATGCGGCGGGAGAGCGCCGGCGCGAGCGCGCCAATATAGGCGTTGCCACAGAGCACGAGTTGCCGGCAGCGCACCTCGCCGTGCGCGCAGTGCACGGTCACGCCGGCGCCGGCCACGTCGTCATATCGCAGCGCCTGAGTCTGCTCGAAAATGACGGCGCCCGCAGACTCCGCAGCACGTCCCAACCCCTGCGTGAACTTGAGCGGATGCAGATGCCCGCTGCGCGTGTCGATGAGGCCGCCAAGATAACGTGCGCTGCGCACGTGAGCCTGCACGTGCTCACGGTCGAGCAACTGCACGGACTCGTACGCGTAGTCATCGCGCAGCTCGTCGTACCAGTCGGCAAGCTCTTGCAGATGACGCGGCTTGGTCGCGACGTGGACGTGATTGGGCCGGTAGTCACAATCGATCGCGAACTCCCGGATCAGGGCTTGACTCAGATCCAGCGCCTCGATCGACATCTCGAACAACCGCTTGGCATCCTCGCGACCGACTTGCAGGGCGAGCGCCTTCTGACTGGTCGCGAGCCCGAAGATGGTCTGGCCGCCGCTGCGGCCCGAAGCGCCGAAGCCGACGAAATTCGCCTCCAGCAGCGCGACCTTGAAGCCGCGCTTCGCCAAATGCAGCGCCGCTGAGCAGCCGGCGAGGCCGCCGCCCACCACGGCAACATCGGCCTCGTAGACACCGGCCAGCCGCGCGCGGGCCGGCTCGAGGCTGGGCGGGCTGGAGGCGTTGTAATAAGAAGGAGCGGGGGGAAGTTTCAGGCGCACGGCAGGGAGGGGACGGGCATGGTTTAGGGCGGGACTGTTTAAGATCTTGTGGCTATTGACAGCGTAGGACGCCTGTGAGCCTACCTGCTAAATCCACCCACTGGCAACAATGATGCGATGCACAAAGCAGCTCTAAGTCCTGGAAATGCCTAAATCTTGGCCCATTTTGCACGGCCTCGCAGGACGAGGTGCCGCGGGTGTGGTGTAATAAGCCTGCTGATAAAGCCTAGCTATCTACCTAGGCGTTTAATATATTAAACATGTCTCGGTTGCCCGTCATCGGAATTCCTGCCGATCGCCGGCTTTGTGGAAACCATCATTTCCACATGGTCGGGGAGAAGTACATCGACGCCATCGCCGTAGGCGCTCGCGCATTGCCGCTGCTGGTACCGAGCCTCACGCCCACGCTGGATTTGGCTCAGCTGGTCGGGACTTGCGATGGGATCCTGTTCACGGGCAGCCCTTCGAATGTCGAACCGTATCACTATGGAGGCCCGGCCAGCGCGCCGGGAACACTACATGATCCTAGTCGGGACGCAACGACGCTTCCGCTGATCCCCGCTGCCATCGCCGCCGGCTTGCCGGTGCTCGCGATCTGTCGGGGCTTTCAAGAAATGAACGTGGCGTACGGCGGTACGCTGCATCAACGCCTTCACGAGGTGGGGTTCTCGGACCACCGTGAGGACGAATCCCAACCGCTCGACGTGCAATACGGACCCGCACACGAGGTCCTTTTGGAGCCTGGAGGGCTGCTCCGAGACATTGCCGGACGGGACCGGCTCGAAGTCAATTCGCTGCATTGGCAAGGCATCGAGACTTTGGGCCGCGGACTTGCCGTGGAAGCTCGCGCTCCGGATGGCGTCATCGAGGCCTTCCGGGCCGCCGATTCGGAGAGTTTCGCGCTGGGTCTGCAATGGCATCCTGAATGGCAATTCGAGAGGAACCCGTTTTCAAGCGCGCTGTTCGAGGCCTTCGGCGAAGCCGCCAGACGACGGGCGGCAGGCGCGCGCAGCGGCACAAGGTGAGTTATGGCTAGCACGATTCAGCAATTTCTGAAGGAACATGGGATATCGGAGGTCGAGGCGATCATTCCGGATATGGCGGGTGTGGCGCGCGGGAAGCTGATGCCCGCCGAGAAATTCGCGGAGGAGGAGGGCATGCGGCTCCCCGAGGCGATTTTCCTGCAGACGGTTACCGGCGACTACCCGGACGATCAGAGCGCGATGAACCCCTCCGACATCGACATCGTGCTCAAGGCGGATCCGAAGACGGTGCGAGTGGTGCCCTGGGCGGCGGAGCCCACCGCGCAGGTGATCCACGATTGCTTCTACGGGGATGGACGCCCTGTCACCATGGCGCCGCGCTATGTGCTGCGGCGGGTGCTCGAGCTGTACGAGGCGCACGGATGGGAGCCCGTGGTCGCGCCGGAGCTCGAATTCTTCCTGGTCGAGCCGAATGTCGATTCCGACTATCCCCTCAAACCCCCGGTGGGCCGCTCTGGACGACCGGAAATCGGCCGGCAGGCGTACAGCATCGCTGCGGTCAACGAGTTCGATCCGCTGTTCGATGACATGTATTCGTTTTGTGAGGCGCAGGATATCGAGATCGACACCCTGATCCACGAGGCGGGCGCTGCGCAGATGGAAATCAACCTTCTGCACGGTTATCCGATGAGCCTGGCCGATCAGGCGTTTCTGTTCAAACGAACCGCGCGCGAAGCGGCCCTGCGCCACAAGATGTACGCGACCTTCATGGCCAAACCCATGGCCAAGGAGCCGGGCAGCGCCATGCATCTGCATCAGAGCATCGTCGATACCAAGACCCGGCGCAATATCTTCAGCAATGCCGATGGCACGCCCTCGTCGCTGTTTTTCGGACATATCGCGGGCCTGCAGAAATATCTGCCCGGCGCGATGTCGCTGTTCGCGCCGAACGTGAACAGCTACCGCCGCATCAGCCGCTACTCCTCGGCCCCCATCAACGTACATTGGGGTTATGACAACCGCACCGCCGGACTGCGCGTGCCCATGTCCGGACCCGATGCCCGGCGCGTGGAGAACCGGGTCGGCGGCGCCGACGCCAACCCGTACCTCGCCATCGCCGCGTCGCTCGCCTGCGGATATCTCGGCATGGTGGAGGCGTTGAAACCTTCCGAACCGATCGCGGGCAGTGCGTACGACCTTGCCATCGCGTTGCCGCGCACCCTGGCGGAGGCCTTGCGGCTGCTGCGCGAGTCGAAGCCATTGGTGGACATGTTCGGCGACCGTTTCGTACTCGCGTATACCGCGGTCAAGGAAGCCGAGTACGAGACCTTCGCTCAGGTGATCAGCTCCTGGGAGCGCGAACACCTCTTGTTAAACGTCTGATCTACCCGCCTCCGGCGCCGGATCCCGATGAGAATCGGCGGTCCGGCTCTGTCCCCCGGCCCTTGGCTGAGATATAACTAGCGCCTCGCAACAAAGTAGCTGGGGGCGCGGTTAAATGAGGAGAGCGGCGGAGTCTAGGCGTGCGGCTGCAATTCTGGCGCTCGGTTTTCTCTCCTTGTTGGCCGCCTGCGGAGGCTCCAAAGCACCGGAGAGTGGCGCACAGAGCAGCGGCTCGGGCGATCAAGCCGCCGCCGGCGCGCCGAACTCGGGCAAGGTGGTGAACCTGTACATCTGGTCGGACTACCTTGCGCCCAACACGTTGCCGGATTTCGAGAAAGACACGGGCATCAAAGTCAACGTCTCCTATTTCGACGCGAACGAAACACTCGAGACCAAGCTGCTCGCCGGCTCCAGCGGTTTCGACGTGGTGGTGCCCACCGCTTCTTACTTCGAGCGGCAGATCAAGGCCGGCGTGTACCTCACGCTCGACAAATCGAAGCTTCCCAATCTCAAGAACATGGATCCCGAGCTGATGCAGCGCGTGTCCCAGCACGACCCGGGCAACGCTCACGGCGTGATCTACATGTGGGGCACCAACGGCATCGGCTACAACGAGAAGATGGTGAGGCAGCTCATGCCGGACGCGCCGCTCGACAGCTGGCGGCTGGTGTTCGATCCGGCCGTGGCGTCGAAGCTCCAGAAATGCGGGATCAGCGTGCTCGATTCGCCGGCGGAGATGCTGCGCGTGGTGCTGAGCTATCTCGGGCGCGACCCGAATTCGCAGAAGCCCGAGGATGCCGCTGCAGCGGAGGAGACGCTGCTCAAGATCCGTCCGTACATACGCAACATCAATTCCTCGGAGTACATCGAGGCGCTGGCGAACGGCGATCTGTGCGTCGCCGTCGGCTACAACGGGGACATCCTGCAGGCGCGCGACCGCGCCCGCGATGCGAACAAGGGCGTCGAGGTGCAGTACATCGTGCCGAAAGAGGGATCGATCCTGTGGTTCGACATGCTGGCGATCCCCAAGGATGCGCCGCATCCGGATGCCGCCTACGCCTACTTGAACTACATCATGCAACCCAAGGTCACCGCCGACATCACCAACTTCAAGCGCTTTGCAAACGCGAATGCAGCCTCCACTCCATTCGTGCTGGATTCCGTGAAGAACGATCCGGGAATCTATCCGCCGCCGCAGCTGCGTCAAAAGCTCGCCGTGCAGCTTGCGGACTCGCCTGATCAAACGCGCGCCATCACACGTCTCTGGCAGAAGTTCAAGACGGGACAATAGTCGATGGCCAATTCAGGCGAAGCTGTCAAAGCCGCTCCGTGGCGGGATCCCGCGGCCCGCCCGTACGTCGAGATCGAGCGCGTAAGCAAGTCCTTCGGCGACTTCAAGGCCGTGGACGACGTGAGCCTGAAGATCTACAAGGGGGAGATCTTCTGTCTCCTCGGCGCCTCGGGCTGCGGCAAGACCACGCTTCTGCGGATGCTCGGCGGATTCGAGACGCCGAGCGCTGGACGGATCCTGATCGACGGCGAGGATATGACCGGCGTGCCGCCTTACGAGCGGCCCGTGAACATGATGTTCCAATCGTACGCGCTCTTTCCGCACATGAGCGTCGAACAGAACGTCGCTTTCGGTCTGAAACAGGACGGCGTTCCCAAGGCGGAGATCGCCGAACGCGTCGCCACGATGCTCGAGCTTGTCAAGCTCGGCGGTTTCGGCAAGCGCAAGCCGCACCAGCTTTCGGGCGGACAGAAACAACGGGTGGCGCTCGCACGCTCGCTGGTGAAGCGCCCCAAGCTGCTGCTGCTCGACGAGCCGCTGGGCGCTCTTGACAAGAAGCTGCGCGAGCACACGCAGTTCGAACTGATCGGGCTGCAGGACAAGCTCGGCGTGACCTTCCTGGTGGTCACTCACGATCAGGAGGAGGCGATGACGCTCGCCAGCCGGATCGGGGTCATGGATCACGGCGAAATCGTTCAGGCCGGAACGCCCTCGGAGATCTACGAGTTTCCGTCGTCGAAGTTCGTCGCCGATTTCGTGGGCTCGGTGAATATTTTCGAGGGCAAGCTCCTCGAGGACGAGCCCGAATACGTGCGCATCGGTTCGGAGGAATTGGGCGGCACCATTTACGTGAGCCACGGCATCAGTGCAGCGCCCGAGGCGGTGGTCTGGGCCGCGGTGCGGCCCGAAAAGATCTTCATGTCCACTTCACAACCCGAGGTGGACGCAGGCGGCGGCGGGCACGTCACGGACAATGTCGTTCGCGGCACCGTTCAAGACATCGCCTACCTTGGCGATTTGTCGATTTACCTGGTCAGGCTTGCGACGGGCAAGGTCGTGAGGGTGACGCAGCCGAACACCTCCCGCCACGCCGAGGCGATCACGTGGGATCAGCAGGTGTACTTGAGCTGGGACGCCTCGAGCCCGGTGATCGTGACCCGATGACTCGATGAGGCGCAAAAGTCCATACCGCAAGCTGGGGATTTCGGGCCGCGGTCTGGTGGTGGCGCTGCCGTATGTTTGGCTCGTTCTGTTTTTCGTCGTGCCATTCGTCATCGTATTGAAGATCTCCTTTTCCGACATCGATCTTGCGATTCCCCCCTACAAACCGCTGATCGAGTGGGTCGGACAGAACGCGCTCGCCATCCGGGTCAACTTCAACAATTACGCCTTCCTGTTCACCGATTCGTTGTACATCAACGCCTTCCTGAACTCGATCAAGGTCGCCTTCATCTCGACGCTCCTCTGCCTGCTCATCGGCTATCCCATCGCCTACGGCATCGCGCGTTCCACCCCGACGGCTCGCAACATCCTGTTGCTGCTGGTGGTGCTGCCGTTCTGGACGTCGCTGCTGTTGCGCGTGTACGCCTGGATCGGATTGCTCAAGGCCAACGGGGTCATCAACAACGTGCTGATCTGGCTCGGTGTGATTCACGAGCCCATCACCATGCTGTACACGCCGTTCGCCATGTACGTGGGCATTGTCTACTCCTATTTGCCGTTCTTCATCCTGCCGCTGTACGCGAACCTCGAGAAGATGGACTGGCAACTGCTCGAGGCGGCCGAGGATCTGGGATGCCGCCCATGGCAGGCGTTTTACAAGATCACGCTGCCGCTCTCGCGCAACGGCGTGCTCGCCGGATCGATGCTGGTGTTCATCCCGGCGGTGGGCGAGTTCGTGATTCCGGCGCTGCTCGGCGGACCGAACGCCCTGATGATCGGACGCGTGCTCTGGGATGAGTTCTTCTCGAATCGCGCTTGGCCGGTGGCGAGCGCCGTCGCCATCCTGCTGCTCATACTCCTGGTTCCTTTCATGATGTGGTACCAGAGCGTTCAGGCCCGCGAGTCGGCAGGCACCCGATGAACCATCGGCGCTCGTATTTCATCATCACCTGCCTTGCATTCGGCTTCGCGTTTCTCTACATCCCGATCCTGTCGATGGTGGTGTTCTCCTTCAACGCGTCGAAGCTCGTCACGGTGTGGGACTCGGCGAACTCGCCCACGTTGAAGTGGTATGCATCGCTGCTGCATAACGAGGAGATCCTCGATGCCGCGTGGATCTCGCTGAAAGTCGCGGTGATGAACGCATCTGGCGCGGTGATACTGGGGACGCTCGCGGGATTCGGTTTGGCGCGTTTCTCGCAGTTTCGCGGGCGTTTCACGCTCAATGCCATGACCACCGCCCCGCTGGTGATGCCGGAGGTGATCACCGGCCTATCTCTGCTGCTGCTGTTCGTCGCCTTGGAGCAGTCGATCGGATGGCCGGCCGGCCGCGGAATCACCACCATGACCATCGGCCACATGACCTTTTCGATGGCCTATGTCACCGTCGTGGTGCAGTCGCGTATGGCCACCTTCGATACGGCGCTCGAGGAGGCGGCGATGGATCTGGGCTGCCGTCCCGTGAAGGTGTTCTTCCTGATCACGCTGCCGATCATTTTTCCGGCCATCCTGTCGGGCTGGCTGCTCGCATTCACGCTGTCCTGGGATGACCTGGTGATTTCCAGCTTCACCTCCGGGCCCGGCTCGAGCACGCTGCCCATGGTGGTTTTCTCCAAGGTCCGCCTGGGCGTAAGTCCGGAAATCAATGTGCTCGCGACCATCACCATCACGGTCGTCACGCTCATGATCGTGGGCGTGAGTCTGTGGATGGCCCGCGCCGAGAAAATGGAGAAAGCGGGAACCTAGTGTCGAGGCGCCTCCGGTGCCGAGGCGAGCCAAGCGGAGCAAGCCGCGCGCAGCGAGCTTGGCGGCTCTAGCCGCCGCCGATTAGCGAGGCGGGAAGCGCTCCGATCTGGGATCATAGCTCGAGCCGGCGCCAAACTTTCTTGGCGCACTCCAGTCTTAAAGGCTGTGGGATGGGCGCAATGTGGGAGATTCCGGGATGAGTTTACGTTTCTTTGCAATTGGCAGCCTGGCGGCGCTGGCGGCCGTGACCGCCTCCTCGGCCGTCGATCCGGCGCGGCGGATCAACTTGCACCACGCGGCGGCACCCGGCAGCGCTCGACTCTACGTCGTGGGAACCCGCAGCGCCGCCCAGCGCCGGAGCGCGACCTCTGCGAAGATGGATTCCGTGCTCGCCGACCTATCTCGGCATGTCGTGCTCTCCCGACCCGATCACCTGCTGGCCGATTTGCATTCGCTGAGCCCCGCCGCGCGATTTGCGCAGGCGTCGCCGGGCGGCGCCGCCTACGTTGCGATCGACGCGACGACTCGGGGCGATGCCCAGGCGCTGGAAGCGTCGTTGGTGGCGCTCGGACTGCGGCAGCCGGCGGTGTATTCGAACGATGTCGGCGGCCTTTTACCGGTGAGCCAGCTCGCGGCCGCGGCCGCGAGCGGCGAGGTGGCCTCGATCCGTGCCGCGATGTCGCGAAGGCGGGCCGGGCCGGTGGCCCTGCAGGGAGATTTCGCGCAGCGCAGCTCGGCCGTGCGGGCGGCCTACCCGACACTGCTGGGCACCGGCATCACTGTCGGCGTGCTCTCGGACAGCTTCGATTGTTACGCGGTGTATGCCGCGCCGGCAAGCGGTGTCCCCGCCTCGGGTTATGAGGGCTACGCCTACAATGGCTTCACCGCCGACTACGCCACCGACGTATCGACCGGCGCTCTGCCGGCCAATGTCGACGTGCTCGAGGAACCGCAGCCGTCGTGCCTGAGCTATTTTACGGCGCCGCAAACGCCGCAGGATTCGGTCAATCCGCCGTTCTCGGACGAAGGCCGGGCGATGCTGCAGATCGTGCACGCCGTCGCGCCTGGCGCAAGTCTGGCGTTTTATACGGCGGACAACAGCGAGGCGGATTTCGCCAGCGGCATCGGCAAGCTGGCCGCCGCCGGCGCGAAGGTCATTGCCGACGATGTGGGTTATTTCGACGAGCCGTACTTCCAGGACGGCATCCTTGCTCAAGCCGTCAATGCCGTCGAGGCGCAAGGGGTGGCGTATTTCTCGGCCGCGGGCAACGACGGGAGCCTCGCCTATCAGAACACCGCGCCGAGCTTTCCCTCAACGTCGACCAGCGGATCGAACGCCGGCGAACATCTCCTCAATTTCGACCGCACGGGCGCGACCGATACCACGTCGCTCCCGATCACCATTCCCCCGATTCCGCCGGGCGACTTCCTCGCCGTGGTGGTGGAGTGGGATCAGCCCTACGTGACCGGCGCTCCCTCGAGCGGCGGCGCGAGCAGCGGCATCGATCTGTGCATCACCGGAGGCACCGGGGCCGATACGATCACCGACTACGACGGCAATGCCGTGAGCTGCACCGGTCCCGATGCAGTGGGATCCGATCCGTATCAGATCATGATCATCGGCAATCCGGCGTCTGCCGCCGGCAATAGTGCCAAGCAGAATCTGAATATCGTCGTGGGCCTCGCCGCCAACTCCAAGGGCACTATCGTTCCGGGACGCATCGTCGTGGCGGTCGAGGACGACGGTCTCGGCAGCACCATCAATGCCTTCGCCACGGACAGTGCGACCTTGCAGGGGCATCCGGGCGCCGCCGGCGCTGCGGCCGTAGGCGCCGCGTTCTATTTCGATACGCCTGCGTGCGGGACGACGCCTGCCGTGTTGGAGTCGTTCTCATCCGTGGGCGGCGCACCCATTCTGTTCGACACTTCGGGAACGCGGCTCGCCGCACCCGTCGTCCGCCAAAAGCCCGACGTCGTCGGTCCCGATGGCGTCAACGACACTTTTCTCGGATTCACTCTGGCCTCCGACACCGGTACGTTTCCGAGTAGCGGATTGCTTAGCACGTCGATCAGCCAGTGCCAGAATGATCCCTCGTACCCGAATTTCTTCGGCACCTCAGCCGCCACGCCGCATGCGGCCGGAATCGCCGCGCTCATGCTGCAGGCGAACAGCACGGCGACGCCCACCGAGATCTATCAGTCGCTGCGCTCGAGCGCGCTGCCCATGGGCACGTCGAGCCCGAATCTGAGCTCGGGATACGGGTTCATCCAGGCCGACAGCGCGCTCGTCATTCCGACGCTGACGTTGTCCGCGCCGTCGATTCAGTTGGGCTCGACCGCCACGCTCACCTGGACCTCGGTGGATGCCACGAGCTGCACCGCCTCCGGAGCCGGCAGCGGCCTTTCAGCCAACTGGAGCGGGGCCCAGGCGACCAGCGGCAGCCTGGTGCTCACGCCGACCGCGGCAGGCACGCAAACCTACACGTTGACGTGCACCAACTCTCTCAATCCCGGTACAAGCGCGGCAGGAACGGCGAGCCTGCCGGTCTACTCGGGTACGCCGCCGGCAGTTCCCACGCTGACGCTGGGTTCGCCTACGGTCGCCGTGGGGAGCTCGACCTCCTTGGCCTGGTCCTCGACGAGCGCAACGAGCTGCACCGCGGCCGGTGCGTGGAGCGGCACGCTGGCCACCAGCGGCAGCGAGACCATCACGCCTGCGGCCGTGGGCCCGCAAACGTACACGCTCACGTGCAGCAACCTGGGCGGCCCATCGACGGCTGCCAGCGTCACCTTGACCGCGACGGCGCAGACGGTTGTGCCCGCCGCGCCCACGTTGACGCTGGGGGCTTCCTCCATTCCCGCCGACACGACGACCACCATCAGCTGGAACTCCTACAACGCCACTTCCTGCACGGCGAGCGGTAGCACGAACGCGATTTCATCGGGTTGGACCGGAGTCCTGGGGGCTTCGGGCCAGAATTCGGTGACTCCGGTGACGCTGGGTGCTTTCACCTATACGTTGTTCTGTACCAATGCGGCCGGCAACTCACCGACCACCACCGCCACCCTGACGGTCGTCGCCTCCAAGGACACCGGCGGCGGCGGCGCGCTCGATGGGTTCATGCTGGCCGGGCTGGGATTTCTGGCATGGCGGCGGGCGCTGCTCGCCAAGGAAAGAACCGGGCCGTTCTGAGGAGGCTCGAGCGGGCGAGAATAGGCGACACCGAGGCTCAGACCAGAACGCGCTCGATGCCCCCGGTGTTCGCGCGCCGCACATAAGTCTCAAGCCATTGCGTGCCCAGCAGATGCTTCGCAATCTCGACCACGATGTAGTCCGCGTCGAGATCCGCGTCCTCGTTGAAGCGCTTCAATCCCTGAAGGCAGGACGGGCAGGATGTGAGCATCTTGACTTCACCCGCATGGCCCGCCGCACGGATCGCTTGCGCGCCGGAGCGCACCTCCTGTTCCTTGCGAAAGCGCACCTGCGTCGACACGTCGGGCCGGCTGAGCGCGAGCGTCCCCGATTCTCCGCAGCATCGCTCGTTTTTCTCGATGCGCCCGTTGCGGGCGCCGTTCATCAGGGTGTTTACGACGGTGAGCGGATCGTGCTTCTTCATCGGTGAATGGCAGGGGTCGTGATACAGGTAGCGGACGCCCGTGACGTTCTCGAGCTGTACCCCCTTCTCCATCAGATATTCGTGAATGTCGAGGATCTTGCAGCCCGGGAAGATCTGCTCGAACTGGTAGCCCTGCAATTGATCGAAGCATGTTCCGCAGCTCACGATCACCGTTTTGATGTCGAGATAGTTGAGGGTGTTGGCCACACGGTGAAACAGCACGCGATTGTCGGTGATGATCTTCTGCGCCTTGTCGAATTCTCCGGCCCCGCGCTGCGGATAGCCGCAGCACAGATAGCCGGGCGGCAGCACCGTCTGCACGCCGACATGCCACAGCATGGCCTGGGTGGCGAGTCCCACCTGGGAGAACAGCCGCTCCGACCCGCAGCCCGGAAAGTAGAACACCGCCTCGCTGTCGCTCGTCGTGCGCACTGGGTCGCGGATGATGGGGACGTAATTCTTGTCCTCGATGTCGAGCAGCGCCCGCGCCGTTCGCTTCGGCAACCCCCCCGGCATTCGCTTGTTCACGAAGTGAATCACCTGTTCGCGAACCTGCGGTCTGCCGGTGGTCGCAGGCGGACGCTTGGTTTGGGCGGCCGACAACGTGGCGAGGGCCCGGTTAGCCAGCCGCTGTGCCTTGTAACCCCAGTCGATCATCACCTTGCGCGCGAGCTTGACGGTCCGAGGGTTGCCGGCATTCAGAAAAAACATGGAGGCGGCGGTTCCCGCATTGAAGCGCTTCTTACCCATGCGCCGCAGCCAGTCGCGAAGCGTCATCGAGACATCGCCGAAATCGATTCCCACGGGACAGGGCGTCAGGCACTTATGGCAGACGGTGCAATGATCGGCCACGTCCGCCAGCTCGTCCCAGTGCTCGATCGAGACGCCGCGCCGCGTCTGTTCCTCGTAGAGAAATGCCTCGATCAACAGCGATGTCGCCAGAATCTTGTCGCGCGGCGAGTACAGCAGATTGGCGCGCGGCACGTGAGTCGAGCATACCGGCTTGCACTTGCCGCAGCGCAGGCAGTCCTTGATCGCATCCGAGATCGAGCTGATGTCGGATTGCTGCATGATCAGCGATTCGTGATTCATGAGCCCGAAGCTCGGGGTATAGGCGCGCCGCAAGTCGCTTCCCGTCATCAATTTGTGCTGGTTGAAGCGGCCCTCGGGGTCGATGCGCTCCTTGTAGCGGCGAAAATCGGCGAGCTCGCCCTCGGTCAAATGCTCGAGTTTGGTGATGCCGATGCCGTGCTCACCGGAGATCACGCCGTCCAAGTCGCGGGCGATTCTCATGATGCGCGCGACCGCCTGGTTGGCGGTTTGCAGCATGGCATAGTTGTCGGAGTTCACGGGGATGTTGGTGTGCACGTTGCCGTCGCCCGCATGCATGTGCAGTGCGACGAACACCCGTCCTTTGAGAATTTGCCGGTGCAGCGCATCGCATTCGGCCAAAATGGATGCGCGCGATTCGCCCACGAAAAGATGTTCCAGTCCGGCGCGCAGCTCCGTTTTCCAGCTCACGCGGATACTGCGGTCCTGAAGCCGCTCGAATATCGACCCCGAGGAGATTTCAGGCGCCGCCGGCTCCCCGCCGGCCTGATCCGCGGTGGCTCGTCGCGCGATTGCGCGGATGCCGAGCGCCTCGAGCGCGGGGCGCGCGGCCTCGATGGGGACATCCAGGGAATCGACCAGGTATTGCCATTTGGATCGCACGCTTGTCAGCAGCTCGAGCGCTTCCCCGCGCCGCTCCGCCAGGCCGTGCGAGGCGGCGTCGGATCCGCCGCCATCCGAGAGATGGCGCTCGAGCACATCGACCAGCTCGAGCTTGTTACGGATGGAAAGCTCGATGTTGATGCGCTCGATGGCGTCGGTGTATTCGCCCAGACGTTCCAGTGGAATGACCACATCCTCGTTGATCTTGAACGCATTGGTATGCTTTGCGATGGCGGCGGTCTTGGCCCGGTCGAGCCAGAATTTCTGGCGGGCCGCGGCGTTGACGGCGATGAAGCCTTCCCCTGCGCGCGCGTTGGCGAGGCGCACAATGTGCGATGCGGCGCCCGCAACGGCGGCATCGTCGTCACCGACGATGTCGGCGAGGAGGATCATTTTCGGCAGCGCGTCGCGCTTGGACTTGGTACTGTAACCGACGGCCCTGAGATAGCGTTCGTCCATATGCTCGAGACCGGCGAGGCTTGCACCGGCGGTCCTGCCATGGGTGTCGAGATAGCGCTTGATCTCCACGATTGCTGGGATGGCATCGCGCGCCTGGCCGAAAAACTCCAGGCAAACGGTGCGGATGTGCCGGGGCATGCGGTGCAGCACCCACCGCGCCCGAGTGATCAGACCGTCGCAACCCTCCTTCTGGACGCCCGGCAATCCGCCCAGAAATTTGTCCGTCACGTCCTTGCCGAGCCCGTCTTTGCGAAATCTCGCGCCTTCGATCGTGAGGCGCTCGGTGCGCAGCGTTGCGGCGCCATCGGGGGGCGAGCGCCCGTCCTTCCACAGGAGGTCGAAAGTCGCGAACGGCGTTTCGTGCAGCTTGCCAAGGTTGTGATTTAGCCGAGTCACTTCGAGCCAGTCGCCCTGCGGGTCGACCATGCGCCACCAGGCGAGGTTGTCGACGGCCGTCCCCCACAAAACGGCCTTCTTGCCCCCGGCATTCATGGCAATGTTTCCCCCCACGCAGGAGGCGTCGGCTGAGGTCGGATCGACCGCGAACACCAGCTCGTCGCGTTCCGCCGCCTCGCTCACGCGCCGCGTGACGACGCCCGCTTCGGCGACGATGGTCGCACTCGCGCGATTCGTGCCGGGAAGCGGCGATTGTTCGATCGGCCCCAGGCGGTCGAGCTTTTCGGTGTTGATGACCGCGGACCATGGCGTGAGCGGCACGGCGCCGCCGGTGTATCCGGTGCCGCCGCCGCGCGGGATCACGGTGAGGCCGAGTTCGATGCAATCCCGCACCAGCCACGGGATCTCGGCCTCGGAGTCGGGAGTCAGCACCAGGAACGGCAGATCAACCCGCCAGTCGGTTGCATCCGTGACATGAGACACCCGCGCATAGGCGTCGAAATGTACGTTGTCTCCCCGGGTGTGCCTCGCCAATGAGCGCCGCGCCCGCCTGCGCAGCACAAGGATCTGCGGGAAACGCCGCTCGAAACGCCCCACGGCATCCCGGGCTGCCGCGAGCAGCTGCAAGACCTTGTCGCCGCGCCGCCCGTCATTGGGGTCGCTGCGCTTCTCGACCTCGCGCAGCCGGTGATGCAGCGCCTCGATCAGCTGGCCGCGGCGTTTGGGGTTTGCAATCAAGTCGTCCTCGAGGAAGGGATTGCGGTCGACGACCCAGATGTCTCCCAGCACTTCGTACAGCATGCGCGCCGATCGGCCCGTGCGGCGTTCGCCGCGCAGCTCATCGAGCAACACCCACGCCTGCTCACCGAGCAGGCGGATGACGATCTCCCGGTCCGACAGCGAGGTGTAGTTGTATGGAATCTCCCGCAGCCGCGTGGCGGATGGGTCCGCCGCGGATCGCGGTGCGGGCTCGAGACCTTCGGTGGCGACAGCGTGCATCAGCGGCGCATCTTAACCGCAATGGCCCGCGCCCGCGCCAGCGGTCGGTGGGGGGCGGGGTCGCTTTCAATGAGCCGGTCCCTGGACTATCTTGACCGCATGAAAAACAACACCTTCGTCAACCACCCGCCGCCGGCCGAGCTGGCTGGCGACAACCGTCCGCTCGTGGCCCCGATCTATCAATCGGTCAAGTTCTCCTTCGACGACACCCGGGAGACCTTGCGCTACCTGACGGGCGAGCGTGCCGGGTTTTATTATTCGCGCACCTCGAATCCGACCTTAAGACAGCTCGAGTTGACCCTCGCGCAGCTGCAGGGCAGGGAGGACTGTTTGCTGGTCGGCTCCGGCGTGGCAACCATCGCGGCAGCGGCACTGGCGCTTTGCAAGCAGGGCGACCACATTCTTGCCTTCATCGAGTCCTATGGGCCGACCCGTTACCTGGTGCAGCATGTCCTCGCGCGGTACGGCGTAACGCACGATCTTTTGTCGATCGAGGATCGTGCGGGCATCGAGCGTGTCCTCGGTGCCACCCCAACTCGGCTCGCCTTGTTCGAGAGTCCCACGAATCCGGTAACCAAGATCGCGGACATCGAGCACCTGACCCTGCACGCGCGCCGCTCGGGTTGTCTCACCGTCATGGACAATACGTTTGCGGGCTTCCACAACCACGGGGGCTTCGACGTCGACATATTCCTGCACAGCCTGACCAAGTACGCATCGGGACACGGCGATGTGATGGGCGGGGCGATCATTTCGAGCCGGGACCTGATCAAACGCATGCGCAAGGACATCGTCTCGCTCGGGCCGACGCTCGATCCGCACGCGGCCTTTTTGATCCAGCGCGGCATGCGTACCTATTTCCTGCGTTACGAGCGACAGTGCGCCAATGCGATGGCGGTCAGTCGCTTTCTGGCGGCGCACCCGCGCGTCAAGCGCGTTTTCTACCCGGGACTCGAATCGCATCCGCAGCATGAATTGGCCAGGCGGCAGATGAAAGATTTCGGAACGGTGGTGAGCTTCGAGCTCGACGGCGCGAACCGGGAGGGCGACCGCTTCGCGGAGGCGCTCGAATTTTTCTCCATCGCCGCGAGTCTCGGGTCGACCGAATCGTTGGTCTTGCCGCCGGCCCTGCTGGGCGGTCAGGAATACACCCCTGCGCAACGGGCCGCATCGCTGATCGACCGGGGCACCGTGCGGCTGTCCATCGGGGTCGAGGACGAGGAGGATCTGATCGCGGATCTGTCCCAGGCGCTCGAACGGGCCTTCATCTCCACTTGACATAATCCAGGTCGCAGCCGGCCGGCGAAACTCAAGCATCGGCGATCGCTGCCGATGCCTGGTGTTGGACTGTCGTGCAGGAGGTATGTCAGTGAGCGTAGAGCCGGTCGTCGCGTTGTCATCGCTGCATAGCCAAAGCGCGCGGGCCCATCTCACGGATTCGCTCGCCTCGCCGCAGTCCATCGCGCCATTGCCCCGCGTCTGCGCCGAGCTCGCGCAGCTCACCGCGCAGCAGGTCACCGACTCCGCGCAGCTCGCCAAGCTGATTCAATCCGACCCGGCGCTCGCCGGCGAGCTGATGAGAGTGGCGAATTCCCCGGCGCTGCGACCGCGCGCCGCCATCGTGTCGTTGCAGCAGGCGATCTCCTGGCTCGGGGTCGCCGAGGTTCGCAACATCGCCACCGCGGTGATGCTGCGCGGCGAGGTATTCAACGCCCCTGGCCACGAGCCCGAATCCGAGGACTTGTGGCGCGAGGCGTGGCTCGCAGGATTGTGGGCCAAGGAGATTGCCCGCAAACGGCGCAAGCATGTGGAAAGCGCCTTCCTGGCTGCTTTGATGCATCGCACCGGGGCGGCCTTGGCATTGAAGATTCTTTCCTGTTTCGAGGCGTCTCAACGTACGGTCATGGATGCCCGGACGTTTGCCGACTTGGTGGCGGAGTTCGAGCCTGCCTACGGGCGCCTGTTGATGGACAACTGGCGGCTGCCCGACGATGTGCAAGGCGGGGCCTGCGGCTGGCGCAATTACCTCGAATCGCCGCACGCGGACCTCGCCGGCACCGTGAACGCGGCGCATCTGCTGGCAACTCACACCCTGCATCCGCAATTGCTCAGCGAGGATCTGGTGATCGAAAGCCCGGTCTTCGAGCATCTTGGCGTGTTCCCGGACGATCGGCGCGCGCTCCTCGCCAAGCGCGAATTCGTGCGCAGCCTCGCAGGCGTTTAGGGCCGTGGCGTCCGCCCGATTCGATTTGATCTGCCTGGGATCCGGCCCCGCCGGTCAGAAGGCGGCGATTCAGGCCGCGAAGGCTGGGTTTCGCACGGCCGTGATCGAGCCCGAGCCCCAAGTCGGAGGGGCTTGCCTGCTGTCCGGAACAATTCCGAGCAAGGCGCTGCGCGAACAGGCGCTTCGCTACCGGCGCATGCGCGGCAGCGCCTCGTCGCTGGCGGTCGAACTATCGGGCGATGCTCCGCTGTCCGCGTTGCTCGACGGCGTCGGGTCGGTGATCGTCGCCCAAGACCGCTACATGCAGGCGCAGCTCGCGCGCAATCGGGTCGAGCTGATCCGCGGCCGGGGTGCGTTGCTCGATGCCGAGCACGTCGAAGTGCAGCATCTGGACGGCAGCCGCATTGTGCTCGATGCGCGCCGTATTCTGCTCGCCACGGGCTCCCGCCCGCGGCACGTGGCGGCGATTCAAGTCGACCACGAGCACATCCTCGACAGCGATTCGATCCTCAGCCTGCCGTACCTGCCGCGAACGCTCATCGTGCTCGGAAGCGGCGTCATCGCCTGTGAATACGCCTCGATCTTTGCGGCGCTCGGCTGCGCCGTGACCATGGTGGACAAGGCTTCCGAACCGCTGGGATTTCTCGACGACTCTTTGCGCGCGGGCTTTCTGGCGGGTTTCGCGGCCATGGGCGGCATTTACCGCGGCGGAGCGGAGGTCGAGGCCGCGCGCTTCGACGGTTTCTCGCAAGTCGAAGTGTCCCTCGCCGGCGGTGACAAGCTGGCAGCGAACATCGTGTTGGCGGCATTCGGGCGCATCGCGAACCTCGACGGCATCGGTCTGGAGCGCCTCAAGCTGCGGGTGAGCAAGCGCGGACACGTGGAGGTGAATGAGCGCTTTGAAACCAGCGTTGCCGGGATATATGCCGCAGGCGACGCGATCGGCCCTCCGGCGCTCGCGTGCGCTGCAGCGGATCAGGGCAGACGGGCGGCCCTTGCCGCGTTCGATCTAGCGCCGTCCACCGCGACCAGTTTGGTGCCCACGGGTGTTTACACCATTCCCGAGATCGCCTGCGTCGGCCTGTCGGCGTCACAGGCGGCAGCCCAGCATATCGACGTGGTGGTGGGCCGCGCCGACTTCAGCGAAGTGGCGCGGGCGCACATCGTGGGCGAGGCGTCCGGATTTCTCCAGCTGGTGTGCGAGCGCGGTTCGGGACGCGTGCTCGGCATTCAGGTGATCGGGGAGGGCGCGACCGACCTCGTTCATCTGGGCCAGGCCGCGATCGCGACCGGCCAGACGGCGGAGTTCTTCGTCGAGCAGATCTTCAACTTTCCGACCATGACCGAGGCGTATCGGGTGGCCGCGTTCGACGTGCTGAAGCAGCGCGTATCGAAAATCGCCGCGCCGCCGCAGCTTGCGCGCGCGGGGGCGGGGTGAGGCTCAGAGGTTGCCGATCAATTGATCGGCGAATTCGCTGCACTTGACCTCGGTCGCTCCCTTCATGAGGCGCGCGAAGTCGTAAGTCACGGTCTTCTGAGCGATGGTCTTGTCCATCGCGCCGATGATGGCATCGGCAGCCTCCAGCCAACCCAGGTAGCGCAGCATCATCTCGCCGGACAGGATCAGCGAGCCGGGATTGACCTTGTCGAGGTTCGCGTACTTCGGAGCCGTGCCGTGCGTTGCCTCGAACACGGCATGCCCGGTCATGTAGTTGATATTGCCGCCCGGAGCGATGCCGATTCCGCCGACCTGAGCCGCGAGCGCGTCCGATAGATAGTCGCCGTTCAAGTTCATCGTGGCGACCACGTCGAATTCGTCGGGACGCGTGAGCACCTGCTGCAAGGTGATGTCGGCGATGGCATCCTTGATGATCACTTTTCCCGCCTGCTTGGCGGCGTTCATTTGTGCGCCGGCTTCCTGCTCGCCCTTGGAGTTTTTGATGCGCTCCCATTGTTCCCAGGTGAACACGTGCTCGGCGAATTCACGCTCGGCCAACTGATAAGACCAGTTGCGGAAGGCGCCTTCCGTGAATTTCATGATGTTGCCCTTGTGCACGATCGTCACGCTCTTGCGCTTGTTGGCGATGGCATACTCCACGGCCGCCCGGAACAGGCGCTCGGTGCCTTCCTTGGAGGCGGGCTTCAGGCCGATGCCGGACGAGTCCGGGAAGCGGATCTTTGCGAATTGCTTCGGGAATGCCTGCTTGAACAACTCGAGGAATTTCTTGACATCGGCCGATCCCGCTTCGAACTCGATGCCTGCGTAGATGTCCTCGGTGTTCTCCCGGAATATCACCATGTCGACCTTCTCCGGAGCGAGCACCGGAGAAGGAACGCCCTTGAACCAGCGCACCGGGCGCAGGCAGACGTACAGATCGAGCAACTGGCGCAGCGCCACGTTGAGCGAACGGATGCCGCCGCCGACCGGCGTGGTGAGCGGCCCCTTGATGGACACCAGGTATTCCCGGCACGCGGCGACCGTCTCGTCGGGAAGCCAACTGTTGAAGCTCCTGTTGGCTTTCTCGCCCGCGAACACTTCCATCCAGCGGATCTTGCGTTTGGACCCGTAGGCTTTCTGCACGGCCGCATCGAATACCCGCACGCTCGCGCGCCAGATATCCGGCCCCGTACCGTCCCCCTCGATGAATGGGATGATGGGTTGGTCTGGCACCTTCAGTTTGCCGTCGGCGATGGTGATTCGCGCGCCCCCGGCGGGGACCTGCATGCTGATCGGCTTGGCGTCGGACATTCCTGCTCTCCTATGACCGCGGCAATGCTAGCATGCGCGGCCGGAGAACCGCATTGCGTACACTGATATCCACACCCACCCGCGACGGCTTTCGAATGCCGGCTGAATTCGAGCGGCACGCCGGTTGCTGGATGCTCTGGCCGGAGCGCACCGACAACTGGAGAGCGGGAGCCAAGCCGGCGCAGGCCGTTTTCGCCGCCGTGGCCGAAGCCATCGCGGCAGGCGAGCCGGTCACCATCGGCGTGTCGGCCGCACAGTTTCAAAATGCGCGCGCGCGGCTGTCGCCCAAAGTGCGCCTGGTCGAGCTCACGAGCAACGATGCGTGGATCCGGGATTGCGGGCCCACCTTCGTCATCGACGCCAAAGGCAGACGACGCGGTGTCGACTGGACCTTCAATGCCTGGGGCGGACTCGCGGGGGGACTTTATTTCCCCTGGGATCGCGATGACGAAGTGGCGCGCAAGGTGCTGGAGATCGAGGGCGCGGATCGCTACCGCACACCGTTTGTACTCGAAGGCGGCGCGATCCACGTCGACGGCCAAGGCACGTGTCTCACCACCGAGGAATGTCTGCTCAATCCCAATCGTAATGCCGGCATGGGACGGACGGACATCGAGGAGGTGCTGCGCCGTTATCTCGGCGTGAGCACCGTGATCTGGCTTGGTGCGGGCGTCTACCTCGACGAAACCGGCGGGCATATCGACGAGCTCGCGTGCTTCACGAGCCCGGGGCATGTCGCGCTCACCTGGACCGATGACCGCGAGGATCCGCAGTACGAGATCTCGGTGGATGCGTACCGGCGCTTGAGCACTGTCCGCGACGCGCGCGGACGCGCGCTCACCATTCACAAGATCCACCAGCCCGGGCCCTTGTTCATGACCCCCGAAGAGGCCTCGGGAGTCGATCAACGCGAGGGGAGCCACCCACGCCGGGCCGGTGATCGGCTGCCCGCGTCGTACATCAATTTCTACATTGCCAATCGACGCGTCGTCATGCCGCTCTACGACAAACGCCGCGACCGGGCTGCGATGCGCACCCTCGAGCGGCTGTTTCCCAACCGCGAAGTGGTGGGCGTCGCGACACGAGAGGTTCTGCTCGGGGGGGGCAACATCCATTGCATCACCCAGCAGGTTCCCCGAACGGCAGCGTCGTCGAGGAGCTGACTTGTGCCTTCAACAGGCCTGAAGGAACTTTGCCGCGCGCAATCCCTCGAAAGCCTTTATTCTACGCACCCTCGCAACATCACCCGTTTGCCATAACTGGAATCCGCAGTGCACCCTTTCCTGAGAAAATACGCATATAGAATCTTGAGCGCAGTGCTTTGCGCCGCCGCCGTCGGCGCCGCCGGCTGTCATAGGCAAGGCAATACCAGCTTCTATGGCACTTCCTGGGTCGACATCACCGACGAGCCGGGAGATTTTACGAGTTATATCGTCACCATCGACTCCGTCACGCTGACCCGAAGCGATGGGGTGATAGTCACCGCAGTCGGCACGCCGGAGATCGTCGATCTCACACAAGTGCACAACATCGCCGAGTTGTGGAGTTCCGGGTCAATTCCCGACGGCACGTACACCGCGGCGACGGTCACCATGGATTACACGCCGGTGGCGTCGGGCGGAACGTCGGTGATTTCCGTCATGGTCAACGGCCAGCCGCAGGCCGCGACCGTGCTGGATGCGCAAACCCAGATTGCGCCGACCACCTATGCGATCACCACGAATTTCGATCCGGCGAATCTGCCCACCATAACCCCCACTTTCGCATCGACGAGCGCCGTATTGCTTTCACTCGACTTCAATCTGGCGGCGTCGGGCGTGATCGACCTGACCACCAGCCCGGCGACGTTTCACGTGAAGCCGTACGTGACCATCGGGATGAAGGCTGACAACACCAAACTCATCCGGATTCGCGGTCCGCTGATCAACTCCAGCGTGGACGTGAATACCTATACGGTCTACATCCGGCCGTTCTACGATGAGGCCAACAATTTGGGAAACCTCACGCTGTTCAGCCAGCCCAACAGCGTTTACACCCTGAATGGTCAGACGTACGTCGGAAGCAATGGCTTGAATGCCTTATCGGTGCTGTCCGCGGGAACCACCATCACGGCCGGGTACACCACGTTCCAACCGGACTACAACCCCTTGAACGGGGCGACCGCCGGGCGATTCAATCTGGTGTATGCGGTTGCCGGAAGCACCCTCGAGGATATTTACACCGAGGGCATCAGCGGCGATGTGATCGCTCGCAACGGAAATACGCTGACCCTGCTGGGTGCGACCCTGATTTTGAACACCGCGGATGAGTTTTTCTATTGCGGGGTCACCGACGCGAACTCGCCCTGCGAGAGCGCGAATCCCCAGGTGCTGCTGGGATCGGGAACGATCGTCACTGCGGACGACAATTCGACGCTCAAGGGCTTGAGTTCCAGCTCAGTGTCAGTCGGCCAGCACATTACGGCGCGAGGCATCTATAGCGTACTCAGCGACGGGAAGACAGTGCGGATCGATGCCACCGGGACTTCATCGACGAATACGGGATCGGTGCGCCTGCAAAATACCGAGGTGTTTGGATCGTTGGTCAGCTCGGCGAGCGGCAGCGTCTCCCTCGATGCTCAGACCATCCACAACTGGCCCATCGCCGACTTCAATTTTGCCGGCAATGGAGCCGCTGCCCTGGACCCGGCGGCCTTGCTGATCGATACGGGGTCGATCCCTCTGCCCGCCGGCACCACTACGGGCGACCCGCTGTGGGTCAGCGGCTATACGGCGCCTTTCGGCACCGCCCCTCCCGATTTCAACGCGGTTGCCGTCAACAACGAATCGTCCGTGCAGATCGCCGGGGGTCAAGTCGCGGGGGGTGCTCCGACGACGCCCGGAAACGGCGCTTGCGGAATTGGCAGTCAGGTATGCGATCCGGCCACCTTGCAGATCATTTGGACCAAGAGCCCGACACCATTTCTGTCACTGACGGATACCGGCTTCTCGCCGAGTCTCGCGCTGGCGTCCACGGCCCAGATCAAGATCGGTCCCGAAGTCATCGATTTAGTGGGGGCACCTGCGGTCACGGTGGTTCCCACCGCCTTGGCCGTCACGAGCACCTTCGCACCGCGTTATGCGGTCGGCAATCCTGCCACTGCGACGACCGTTCCGACCTCCACCGTCGCCTCGACTACGGCGATCGCATCGTACAGCTCGTTTTCGAGCTGGGTATCGCAAGTGAACTCGACGCTTTCCACCACCTCGCCCGCTCTGCTGTTGTCCGCTACCGGCATTTACGACCGCGCGACCAACACCTTTACCGCGACCAGCATCGATCTCGTGCTCTAAACTAGCACCCCATCATGGGGAATCGCCGTCTGAGGCTTGGATGGGCCGGTGCGCTGATCGCGAGTCTGTGGAGCATCGCGGGGAGCGCGCAGACGCCCCAGCCGCAGCGCGTGGTGCCGCCTCCGCGCCTGTCGGAACCGGCGCAAAGCTCGCCGCAA